>CEUM01137568.1_pt1 | contig 46118 bp, 35 predicted proteins | sample 356421 | NCBI WGS metagenome assembly CEUM01 (sample SAMEA2622716, study PRJEB7988) | marine metagenome | biome: marine biome (ENVO:00000447); feature: surface water layer (ENVO:00002042); material: "saline water (ENVO:00002010), including plankton (ENVO:xxxxxxxx)" | depth 5 m
GTGGCCCATCATACCGTAGCCCATGCCATTCTGGGGCAGATTCTTTGCCGCAGCTTGTTCATTGAGTGTGGCAATCTTCTTGTTCATTTGTTCAGTCAGGGTTCTAACCTTCTTGGAATCGGGTGTAGGGCTAGCCATAATAGCTGCCAACTCTGCCCTGTCTGCATCAATACTGGCACGCAGCTTCGCAGTGGAGTTCAGGAAGTCCTGATACGCCTGATTGGTTGCTCCGTTGTTATAGCTGGGGTTCATCATCATGCCATTGCCCATCATTCCATTGCCATGCCATCCGTTACTCCAGGCCATGGCGTTTGTGGACATAAAAGCAACTGTCATAACCAGTGCGAGTGCGAAAAAAGTCTTCTTCATGAGGATATCCTCCGATTTAAAAATTAATGAAGTTGAAACTAATAAGGCAATCGCCGTGCCACAATTCATAATACTATAATAAGCATTTTATTTTATTGACTTTTTATCTTTTTCAAGGCTTTTCAAGTCTAAGTGGAAGCCTGTTGTGTGATTAATTTTTAATCACACAACAGTGAGCAATGTCTAAAAAATGATCGAATGAACCTATGGGACGAAAAAGACATTACAAGAAATGCAGGGCTAAGAAATTGGAGCACATATTAGTAGAGACATAGATAGACTAAGAAGATGACCTGTCCCATGAGAACCGGCCCACATTGAATGTCAAATGTATTAGCCATAAAGGAGGAGGGGGGGGGCAGAATAAACGCTTACTACGATCTATTCACTGGAGGTAAAGGGGCATCCAAATCCGCTTTTGTCACCCCTCTAACGCTTGCGTTGTATGCCCATTGGGCAAGTTGTCCTGTTAAGGTTTCAATCTGCTTTTTCATCCGCGAGTTTTCCTTTTCTAGCCGCTCCAGCCGATCTAGAACCTTCTTCATTTGTCGAGGAGTATAATAGATAGGCTCAAATTCTTCTCCGCTCAACTGATCCTTCTTACGATAGTAAGCATTTTTTATATCGCTATATTTTGACAAGGTTTGTCTTGAATACCGCCAACCAAGCGAACGCTCTACGGCGTCCACAATAAGGGGCCAGGTGAGCTTTCCTGTCCACTCGTCTATGACGAAGACAATTTTCTTAATCAACTTTTCATCTAAATGCCGAGGCATAATTCACCCACCTTTATAAGAGGAATATTGGCAGAATTGGTTTGACCTAAGAGTTTTTTATTTCTCTTGTAGTAAGCTAGGCGCATTCTAGAATAATCACTGCCTGGCAGCAGTCTAAAAAAAGATCCGTCTGGAACAGTTTTGTCAGACAAAACAGCTAGGATAGACTTTAGGACATAAAGTGTTTGCTCATCGTGTTTAAGCGCAACATCTACCCCCGTAGACAACATGGTCCGTCTCCGGTCTTCAACTAATTTTTCATAAAAGCGTACACGTTCAGGCAGATTCACATAAAGGCGAGCATCGCCCTTAATGTAAACATGGTCGCTACAAAGAAGATGGTCATTGAATTTCTCACATATTTTTTCGCTGCCCATAACGCAGTACCCTACATCAGTCACATGAACAGTGTCCTCATAGTGAGTTCTGAGTAATCCTGCTAAAGCATCAGGCCGATTGAAAACGTCTAATGAAGTATCCACTTTTACTGGCGACAGTTGGCTTTGATCATAAATATCCAACGACTTAGTGGCCTTGTCTAGTAGCGAAGCGTGAGAATAGGCTTCATTCTGGCTAATATCCTTGCGCCCAGCGAAAAAGGCTCTAAATGTTTGGGAAACATGACTGTGATCTAAAAGGCTCTCTTGGTAATGCCTAGCAGAGTGGCATCGAAAGTATATTTTCGACCCATCAGGCTCGTAGTGGCCATACTTTTCAAAAATAGACTTTCCAGAGTCATAACCTGTTTCTGATCCATAGAGATTAGACAACGTACTATAAACCAATTTCTGTACCATTACAGGAGAATATGTGTTGTAGGATCGAAAGAAGTGATAAGGAAAGACAAAAAGGCTGTCTGAATATTTCAAACCAGATGAGTGATGACGATAAGGGAAGCCCTCTGGAAACAATGTAGTCACAAACGCCTCTAAATCAGAAAATCTCATCAGATTGGGTTTCTGGTAACCGCCATATTCTAACATGATATCATACTTCGAAATGATACCAGTGGAGAATGTAGTTTTAGACACATCCAACAACTTCATAGCTGTTTTTGTGTCAACATACTCCTCTCCTCTTAGATGCTCAAAATCGGGTGGTAAATAGAGTTTAGTGGGATTGTTTTCGTACCATTTAGCAATTTTTCTTGCTTCATTTGTTATTACCAAAATTTCATCAACCACATCCTGAAGGATCTCACGCCAAACGGGAAGAATTGGTTTAACGAATGGGTCTCCCCCTTTTTCAGGAAATATTCTAAGCCCAAGTGCGCCGGGTTTTCCTTGGTGGTCATGTAGCAAACAGCCTTTATCCAAAGTCAAAACCTCTCCAATCCTACATGGATTTGAGAGCAAAATAATGGCAACTCCAGCTGCTACTCTGTTTATTGGGTCTGATGAAGAGTGAAAAATGTCTGCGATAGCATATAAGCAAGAGTCCGTTGGAAGCTTATCAGTGCCATCTCCTTTGAAATCCACATTGCTTTTCTGTTTTCTAGAAATAGAGTGCTTCCATTGAAAGGGAGGACACCTCAACATCATTTTTTCATTTAGAAAAGTTGATATTTTTTCAAGATAGTTCGCCTCTGCTCTCCCACATATATATCTTTCGGAAAGAAGAGCCTGACTCCTGTTGAGCACATCGACTGTTACTTGAGTAATACACGGAGCCAGCGACATTTCTAGCAGAACACGTTCCAGCGCTCTAAAAGAATTTATAAATCTATGTGGACTTTTAGTTTTTTTAACCCCCTCAGAATACCTAGTAAATGCTTTTGCAAAATCAGCGATCGGAGCTTTTATAAGCTCTCCTTTACAATTGCGAGTTGTATCCCAATTACGCCAAACGAGATTGTGTGGTTTGCCACTCCTAAATCTAACATGATCGCTCATATTCCAAGTGACTGCATCCCAATTCAGATCAGCACCGAACACAGTCAATTCGTTCTTGACCATCTCAATGAAGGCGTTGACGTTATCAAATGCGTCTACTTCACGCTTGGGAACAAATGGTATTATTTGTGCCACTCAAAACCTACCTTTCTACAATCAGCCGCGAATTCCCGCTCTAAGGTCCGTTCTATTTCCTTTCCACCCCCCACAAGCACAACCTGTTTTTCAGCCCTTGTGATGGCCGTATACAACCAGGACGGGTCCATCAGCCGCGTCTGGTAGACCGGGATTATAACACGCTTCACCTGACTGCCCTGACACTTGTGGCAAGTGATAGCGTAGGCCAAACTCAAGTCGATGAGCTGGCCCGCGTCAAAAGAAACGAACTTGTCATCAAGATTTGCCGTAAGGCTGTGTTTATCCCGATCTACGTTCAAGACTTTCCCCAAGCTGCCATTGAAAACTGTTCGTTGATAGTCGTTCTTCAAATGAATAACTGGCTCTCCTGGGCAAAAGTATTGCCCCAAACTGCCTTTAAGTTCAGGCAAGTTGGCCTGCTGTTTATACTTGTCATGGAACAGGCGATTAAGACGATCCACACCCGCGGGGCCACGGTTGGTAGCCGTGACGATCATCAGATCCCCGTCGAAACCACCAAGGTCTTCTGCCACCTGTTCGACAATTGCCGGAATAGAATCCAATGAGGCTGGGATAAAGGATACGCTTTCTCCTCTGCTGTGATATTGGTCAAAGGCAGGCATGTGCTTTTCGCGTATTGCCTTGGCAACCAAAGGAATCCCACTATCTTCTGTCTGACGGTAGATTTTGTTGAGCCTGACAGTAATTGAATCGTCATTTACGAGCCGGTGAAAGACAAGGCCGAAACCAATGGGCGGTAATTGAGCCGGATCACCCGAAAGAAGTAGCCGGGAGCCTTTTTTCATGTGCTTCATCAGAGAGTGAAATGTAGCCAGATCAACCATGCTAGCCTCATCAACGACCACCAGCGTCCTTTCGTTAATTTCAGCCAGATCGTGTTCTTCCTCGTCATGATCTTCTTGGAGTTCAGCCAGAGTGCGGGTCAATGTCTTTGCAAGCAAGCCAGTGCTTTGGCTTAGCTTCAATGCGGCCTTACCTGAAAGGGTTGCCATCAATACATTGCCGCCAAGTCTGTGCCAGAGCCGCACGACGTAGCGCAGGATCGTCGTCTTGCCTGTTCCGGCCCCGCCAACCAGACAGGACAAAGGAGACCGGAGAATGTGGAGCATGGCCTGAAACTGTTCCTCATCAGGTTTCACATATCCGGCAGAAAGCGTTCGTAAGATGTCTCTGACGTTCTGTTCATCGACTTTGATGCCGTTGTTTTCAAGCTGTCGCAACGCGCCAACGACTGCCCTTTCCATAAAAGCCGACCCGGGTGGTAACCAAAGGCCATCACGTCCAATTATCGCTCCAAATTTCACACCAAGTTCAATCGCTTCATAAACCCGCTTAAAGTCATCAAGTTTTTGCTCTAAAAGACTTTCAAAATCAAAAAGCGACATAGCGGTAGAACCAGAAGCCAAAATATCTCTGACAGCAGAATCAACGGCCCCCAGGAGTCGCTTGTTGGACCTGTCTGGTGCTGCTGATCCAATTTCAGCAAGTACCTTAAGGCCAAGGGTATCGACCTCTTTCCAATTCATCATTGAGGCCATGCACCATGGGTTGCTACGAAGCCGATCCACGGCCTGCTTACCAAAGGTGTTGGCGCATATTTTCAAAAGCCTTGTAGAGTCGATGCCATGACTTTGGAACCATGAAGCCAGATCAGATTCGGCTTCATGCTTCTTCCATTCTCGGCAGACAAGAGAAGCCAGCCGGACAGACAGTATTGGACGGCCAGGAGCGATGATTTCCGCTATCTCAGCGACATTGCCACTAGAGAGAACAGAGGCTAGTTCGTTACCCCATTTATCCCACAAACGCTTGGCGCGTGTCTGGCCAATGCCGGGGCAACTGTTCGAGAGAAAACTGACGACGAGTTTACCTGTGGGCCTTTGGCGATAGGCATACTCAGCTTCTATTTGATCGCCCCATTTGGTATTCTTGATTGGCCCTGAGACAGTCCAGATTTCATCTTTGGAAGGAACGCCAATCAGTCGAGCAGCGTAAGCCTTCACCTGAACGGAATCGCCAGCCTGTTCACCATCGAGGACTTCACCCGTGAAGATGGTCCCGAAGGGTTTGTGAGATACTATGCGCTTCACATGGACCTGCATCAATCCTCCGGCCATTCGGTACGGATTGCAGTTCCAGTGGATTCGATCTGGGCCAACTGCGAGAGCAGCATGGTATTTTCTTCGCGCAAGAATTCAATCTCAGCCTCTTTTTCAGCAAGGGCGCGTGCGAGGTCGTTCTTTTCCGTTGCCGTTCTAGCAAGGCGATCTGCGGCAGATTTATCGTGCTGATCTGCGAGCAGACGAGAGCCGATAGGTTTGACTCCTTGGACTTGAGCCAGTGCATTGATCGGCGAAGCCAGTTCAGGTTTACGGAAGAAGTGTTGCTCCTGGCTCTGACGCAGGCCAATAGCCTTTGCTATGCCTCTTACGTTGACCTTGCCATCGACAGTTATCGGCAGAGTGGGCTGGCGCAAGCCTTCAGATTGAGACTCCCAGGACGCATCCAATTGCTCAAGATACGGCTCCAATTTGGCGAGGATTTCAGGGGTGATATTCTTGGGCATAAGCGACCTCAGAAAGAATCAACCATGTCGGTTTCATGGTCGAATTCAGAGATTTCCCCTGCTTCGATTTTGAAGATAACGTCTTCTATGGCTCGAATCATCGGGTCCAAGCTCATAGCTAGTCCGACTTGTGTAGTGACCCTTTCTTCATCATAGGCTTTAAGAGACAGTTTTTTTTCTCGCCTGAGAATTTCAAGATGCTCCCTGTGTGCGCCTAAGTCGTTGAAAGCATTAAAGTTCCAGCAGCGATAACACGAGAAGGGAACCCTCGCGAGAAAGGTGTTTGGTTCGCCGGTATCAATTGAATAAACGGCACACCCGGAAGGCCTCACACACATCCCCACTTCATCGGTGTTGAGAGAAGACCTGACAGGATTATATGTTTTCCTAGTTCCAAAAAGGTTTGGCTTTTCAAAGATTTTCCCTCGAAAAGCGTCGATCAAAGGCTTTTGAAGGGGGGCTATTCTTTTATCAACTTCTTCTACAGCTTCTTGCCCAAACTGAATATATGCTTTGCTTGACTCCAGAGAAGTATGATCTAAGGCATGTGCAATTACTCGTCGCCCACAACCATTAACTGCCATGGTTGTACCAATGAAATGTCGTGCACGACGGGAATTAACAGCCAGCCTTTCGCCTGTCCGGTGGGATTTTTCAGTTATTAGTTTGCGAATAGGATTGCTCGCTATTTGGCTAATCCTATCGCCTACAGAGTGATATTCATAGTCGCCTTGCCCGACCACGTTTATCTCCATTTCACGTTGTTTCCATTGAGGGAAAAGGGGAAATAATTCTTGATCGTATTTGAGTTTAATGCCTCGGAAAGATATATTATTTTTTACTTCATCAATCCACAGACTGAGATACTCGCCAAGATCTCCCCCTAGTTTTCTACTTGTAAAAGCATAGCGTTCTCCAATTGCTTGCTGCTTCAATCGAGGGACATTCAAGGAATACTCAATTCTCCCTGCATCTGTTGCATTAACAGTTAAGTCACATATCTTTAGCAGTGCTATTTGCTTTGGCCTCAACCCAAAGATGTTTACAAGAAGCAATATTAGATATTTCTCGTCTCCTATCTTGTTATTTTCATACGCTCCATGGATAGCAGAACGCAGGCAATCAAACTCTTCCACCGTGTACGGACCTTTGACCGGATCTAACGTTTTTTGTGCCAGATGAGGTACGGGACTGGGTGAGTGTACTTGGTTGATTAAATCGATATCAGTGGAAGTTTGTCCCCCTAAATTCAGAGCATGCAGTTCGTTTAAAAAGGTTCTTGCCGTTTTAAAGTATCTTGCTTTACCTACCTGGCAATAATTTAAGAAATCTAATCCCTTAATTGCATCAACATTGCTTCCATCTTCATATGATTTACATATAAAATCTTTAAAACCCCTGTATTTCAGACTGGTCGTAGAAACACCAAAACGGTCCAGCGAGGCAACAAATCCTACCTTTACTTCATCAATCAACTTTGAAGACAAATATTTTTTAATAAGATAAAAGCGAAAATGTGTTCTTTTGCCACCACCCACAATAAACCAGTGATCATCCGATGGATTGTATTCATAGCCATCTCGCGTCAAGCGAGGTCCAACTTGAAGATAGGAGTCTAAAAGAGCTTCACTCATTCGTTAGAATCCTTCTTAAAAAATTGGTCCTGCATTTCGAGTGAAACTTCATCAGCTTTGCGTATTGTAAATCTGCGATCATAAAGATCTGGCATCGTAGAACTCACAGACCACCCCATAAGAAAACGACGAGACTCTTTAAGAACATCCTGTGGAGTTCCTTTAGCTTCTCCAGATTCGGAAAAACGCTCATTCCAGGCGTGTCGAACCAAGTGCTGAGTTAAGTTGTCAGGCATCCCCGGAACTCTATCCCTTAATGTCTGGAAGATTTTCATTGCCCCTTCACAGGAAAACTCATTGCCATACCGAGACACAAATAAATATCCATGATCTCTGGCTGTTTTTAATCTGCGCCAGTATTTATCAATGTATAGACGGAGCAGTGGGTACCACTCTCTACCAATAGGTAAAGGGCGCTCTTGTGTTTTAACTTTTGGCGCGCGTTTTCTTTTGTCTTTAGGATCATCTACGCGCCTACGAATTTCGATACGAGGAGGATCACCAGACAAAATAACATCTTCCATTTTGATTTTAAGCGTTTCTCCCAATCTTATCCCAAGGCCCAAACAAATTGTAATGTAGAGTTGGTTCCGAATTTTCACGAACTCATTTTTCCAGGGATTCTCAGGATGATCTGGTTCAATGACTTCCATGATCCGTTGCTGAACATTAAAATCAAACCCCTTGGGCGGAGTAAGACTACAACCATAAACAACGGTTGCTTTAGGTGTTCTATTTTCTAACCAAGAGAGCATATTGTTTTTATAACTCAATGCTTCTTCATAAGCCGAACGACTAGGGTCTAATTTTTTAACACTCTCTAAGGATACCCAATCTAAGTAATTGTAAATATGTCTTAATCTCGAATACTGAGTTGCAGAATTGACAGTCTTCATCTCTTGCCGACGATTCAGACTAACAACGCTACGTTTATCATTTGATCTAAACGCAACCCTCAAGACGGAAGCCATGTATTTAAAGTGAAGCTTGCAAGCATAAATCAAGCTGTCAATTTCAACCGGAGTCAAGAATTCACGGTTCTCAAAACAGGTTTCAAGATCAACCCCACAAATCTTCGCCCATTCGTAAAGATGCTTTAGTGCGCTCAATTTTATTTTTATTGTAGAAGATGAATCTTTGGGACGGCATATACTCGTCGCATATATAGCAGGTAATAACGGCACACTTCCGTCCGGGGCTACAAGCACAGGTAGATGTTCCCCTGTGTCGTACCGAACTTCAACCACATTAAAATGTTCGCTCATAGTTTACCTTTATTTTTTATACATATTACACCGAGAATAAGTACAAGTAAAGGGGATACGCCGTAAAGACGTATCCCCTTATAAAAACTCAATAAAGACCTAAATCTTTACCAAATCAATTAACGTACAGCCTCTTTCAGAACCTTGCCGGGCTTGAACTGAGCAACCTTGGTGGCCGGGATCTTGATCTCGTCGCCAGTGCGGGGGTTGCGGCCGGTGCGGGCCTTGCGCTCAGACACGCTGAAGGTGCCGAAACCGGTGAGGGTCAGCTTGTTGCCAGCGGCCAGTTCGTCGGTGATGATATCGAGGATAGCATTCATGGACGCTTCGGCCTGTGCTTTGGAAGTGCCGTTCTTTTCGGCGATCTTGGCAACGAGTTCTGCTTTAGTCATCTGTCACTCCTACTTTTATAAAATTGGTTTCAAAGTAATTGAACGCGAAAGTATTCAATTCCCTTACACGCTTGGCCCATTGAGGGGAAGCCCAAAAATGCCACCTGCAACAAAAAAATGAATATTTATTGCAACAAATGACAATGGTTCGCACCTTTTAGCGCTTCTACCAAGCAAACTGGTAAACATTGTTGTTTGCGCCAGTAATCCTCACAACGTTACTAACGAGATTACCAATCGGACCCTTACACCATAACGGCAGTGCGAATCAACTGGAATAGAGGAAAACGTGATACCGCCACGCAAACGAAAGGGGCGCTTACATTATAAAACACATGGAAGGCAACAAAGAATTTCACCCAAGTTCAATGTGTTATACACTTCACAATCTCACAATCTCTAAAAAAAGATATGAAAGCAGCATGTTAACAGGGAAATAGCCATTTCTTACCCGATCCGGGAAACTCGGCTCTCCCCTTTTCTAAAGCGAAAGTCCGTACTTCTTCAGCAGTGAATAGAAGTGCGAACGAGACAGTTTCGATGCCTTGAGAATCTTAGGCAGATCGCCTCCGCACTGGCGGATCAATTCACCAAGATACACTTTTTCGGCAATGGATTTGAACTCACGCAGCGTGGGCAATTCCTGATCGAAGATATCCTCAAAAATCTCCTGCCCAATCTTGCTGACACCGGAGCTGACAAGGGCTGCCTCATCCTGCTCAAGAGCAGCATCTCCCGTCATCTTCGCTATTTGAGACTTGGCAACCTGAATGCGAAGCGTTCGCGGCAAATGCATGGAATACAGGGTTTTCTCATCTGCCGAAGCAATAACGGCCCGTTCGAGGATATTGAACAGCTCGCGCACGTTCCCCGGCCACGAATAACTCTCAAGGGTCGTGAAGAAATCCGAGCCGTACGCTTTCTCAGGAATACCGTAGTAGTCGCACAGTCGTTTGACACGATACTGAGCAAGGGGGCGGATATCCTCTGGCCGCTGCGAAAGCGGAGGCAGGTGGATTCGCATGGTCTTGATACGAAACAGCAGATCAGAGCGGAATTCTCCCTTCTCCACCATCTCGTCAAGATCGCGATTGGTGGCGGCAATCAGCCGGAAATTACTTGTCTGCTCACGAGTGTCACCAACAGGACGGAAAGTACGCTCTTGCAAGACACGCAAAAACGCCTTTTGAATGGAAAGCGGCATTTCGCCAACTTCATCAAGGAACAAGGTACCGCCGTCAGCCAGTTTGACCAGTCCAATGCGATCATCCTGAGCGCCGGTAAACGCGCCCTTTCTGTGACCGAACAATGTCGACTCAACCAGCGACTCAGTCAGTCCGGCACAATCAACGACCACGAACTGACCGTTTCGCCTGTTGGAGTTGGCATGAATGGTGGACGCGAACAGTTCCTTGCCTGTCCCGGTGTGTCCGGTAATCAGGACATTGGTATCAGAACGGGCTGCCTGCCCCATCAGACCGAAGCTGACCTTGATCGACGGGCTGGCACCGACGACATTGGTCAGATCAAGCCCTTCTCCCTCTATCTTGCCGACCTTTTCCTCATGGTATTTGAGAGCACGGCCCAGCGTCAGTGAAATTTCGCGTACGCTGGAGGGTTTGAGCAGGTAATCCCAGGCACCGCCTTCGATGGCAAGTTCTGCGCCATCTGGATCGCCTTTACCTGTCAGAATAATTACTTCCGGCGGTTGAGGCAGCGCCATCAAATCCGGCAGTATGTCCAGACTGTTTCCATCAGGCAAACGAACGTCAAGAAAGACCACGTCGTAGGTTTTGGCTCGAACCATGCGCAGCCCTTCATCCAGGGAGTGAGCAGCGTCACAGGAGTGCGTCAGCCTTGTAATCAGGCTCTCCATGGTTTCGCAAACTTCAAAATCGTCATCTATTACCAATATTTCAGCCACGACTATCCTCGTTCAGCTTTTTTATTCGTCTATTACGCCGCTTATCGCCGCGGACAACGTGTCTTTGTCGTACGGTTTGATAATGACGGCTTTTATATTTGGCAACCGGGCGGCTGCCGCAGACGCATCCTCTCGACCGGAAACGAGTATCACCGGGAGGTTGGGCGTCAATTCAATCAATTGTGAGGCAAACTGCGTCCCGCTCATGCCGGGCATATCATAATCGGTAATGACCAGATCAAACAGGTGGGACATCCCCTTCACCTTGACCAAGGCGTCTTCCGGGGCTCCTATTGCCGTGACCTCATAGCCCATTGTTTCGAGTAATCTGGGCGTAGTGGCCAGTTGGTCATAATCGTCTTCAATAAACAGTATATGTGCCCATCGGCGCGCTTTGGCCGCTGCCCCATCGACGCCGACGATCACTTCCTTTTCTGCCTTGGGCAGATATATTTCAAAAACAGTGCCGCCTTCAGGAGGAGAGAGTACCTGTAACCCACCGCGATGACTTCGGATGATTCCATGCACGACAGAAAGGCCCAAACCGGTTCCTTCAGTCTTGTCCTTGGTGGTAAAAAACGGATCAAAAATCTTGTCCATGATTTCGGGCGGAATACCGGGACCATCATCCTGAATGGCCATAAGGACATATTCCCCCGGTTCCAGGCTCAGAATACGGGCCTGTTCCTCATCAAGCAGCACCGTATCCACATGTGCTTCTATCGCGCCACCTTCCTGTCGCAAGGCATGAAAGGCATTGGTGCACAGGTTCATCGCCACCTGATGCAACTGTGTGGGATCGGCGTGAACCATGGGCAGATTGGATCGGATGGATGACCTGACCTGGATATTCCCGGGCATGGATGCCTCCATCAACCCCAGGACCTCCGAGACGACGGACCCCACATCCGTTGGGCGGAACCCTTCGGTGGAAGGACGGCTGAAGGCCAGAATCTGTTTAACCACCCGGCCCCCGCGTCGAGCCGCCTTCAGAACACGCAGCAGATCCTTGCTCGTGACGGAATCAGGCTCGATGTCAGAGATAGCCAACTCGGTCGAATTGATGATCGATGTCAGGATATTATTGAAATCGTGGGCAATACCGCCAGCAAGCGTACCGATGGCTTCCATCTTTTGGGATTGCAGCAACTGCTTTTCCAGGTCCTGTTCCTTGGTGATATTCTCCGCGGTACTGAGCACACCAACGATATTCCCGGCCTGATCACGAATTGGAACCTTGTTGATCTCAAGCCAGGCCTGATTTCCTTCTGCATCGGTCAGGTTGCGGCGCACTTTTCTAAACGCCTGCTGCTTGGTGATGACCTGCATATCGGCGCGGGTGGCCCATGCAACATGGGTCGGGTCCCGCATCACTTCATTTGAAGAGAGACTGACTACAGAATCGCCGTGCTCAAACCCGAAGAATTCGGCAAACGCCTGGTTCGTTCCGAGGTATCGCCCCTCCCTGTCCTTCCACGAGACAAGGAGCGGCACCGCATCCATAAGCGTTTCCTGAAATGCCAGTTGGTCAAGAATCTTGCGCTCAACCTTTCGCCGTTCCAGCATGGTGATGACCAGGAAGAACAAGACGACCAGAACGATGAGGAAACCGATGACCATCGTCCACAGCAACTGCTTGGGCAATTCATAAAACGGACTGGGTGCATTGATGATACGACTGTTCTTCGGCAACAATTCCTGACTGATATTCAACCGCCACAGGGCGTGATAATCGAACGCGTACTCACCGGTGGGCTCGCGAAGGACCGGAATGGCGGCAGCCTCTTCACCTCTGAGAATGCGAAGGGACATGGATGCCGCCTTCTGACCATGCCTGAACCCGGAGAGCATATGTCCGCCGACAGCACCATGCCCGAGCAGGAACTCCCACGCCGTATAAATCGGAAGCGTGGACTCCTTATAGATGGCCTGCATGGTTTCTTCGGCAGTGTAGAACTGCCCCTTGATGCTGTGGTAAAACGGGATGAAGAAAAGAAATGAGTCCGACGACAATGTCTCCAGCTTATCCAGCACCTGTTCCAAAGTCATATCAGTCCAGTATTCGACATCCAACCTGTCTGCATACTGAGGCATGACCGCTTCAATCTGCGCCCGGATGGTCACGCCGGCAGTGGATTTATCGCCCACGACGACCATGCGTTTCTTATTCGGATGAATTTTCAGGGCGACATCAAGGGTCAACTGGAGATCGAAATTTTCCTCCACGCCCGTGACATTGTCCTGAAGCATGGTCGCATTGAAATCGTTAACCCCGCAAAAAACCAACGGCACTCCCGGGAACAACTCCTCCCGATTCTCCGTGGCAAAACGATAGGCATCGTTGTCTGAAACCATGACGACATCAAAATTCTCGTTCAGGAACTTTTCGCGGTATAGCCGCAGCAGCATGGCGGACACATCGTCATAGCTGAACCGCTTGACGTCCATGTACTCTACCTGAAGATTTATCTTGTAATCACTTTCGTCGAGGACTGAACGCACGCCTTCGAGGATTGCATCCGACCACTCATACCCGTGATGATACGAGTTGAGGTACAATATGTTTTTTTTCTCTTTCTCTGCCGCCGCAGCACACGGGACGACAAACAAGAGCATGAGGATAATTGTCGAATAATAGAATTTGCGCATAGTAGTTCAATCCATCGTTAACTGGTAACGAGGGCAGGGTACGTTATTTTTCCACCGGATAAAAGGCGGCTTTGCCAGAGTCGGCACAGAGGGTCAACTGGTGATGTAGCACGTGGGGAAATCGGACAAGAGCCGCCGCCGGACGCGTTCCGCCTTGTTTCGATCCGAGAAACTCCCGGCCTGTACGACATGGAGGGTCTGTCCGTTTCGCCGGACGGTATTGATAACAGCATCCTTGTAGCCGATGGAGACCAGGCGGTGATACGTCCTCACCGCATTGTTCTTGTCGGCAAAAGCTCCGACGCGAACATGAAAATATTGGGGAGAAGTTGCTGCCTTGACGGTTGTGGTTCGCGCCGCCGGAATGGTCCCGATGGCCGTTACACGAACTTTCGCCACACCGCGCTGGACGGTATCCAGCTTTTGCGCGGCACCATACGACAGATCAATGATCCGTTCCCCCACAAACGGCCCGCGATCGTTGATAACCAGCACGACGCTTCGCCTGTTCTCAAGGTTGGTCACCCGGACCTGTGTGCCAAGAGGCAGTGTCTTGTGCGCAGCGGACACACCGTACATGTTGTAGATACGGCCATTGGCTGTTTTTTTCCCGTGAAAATCTTTTCCGTACCATGACGCGATACCGACCTCATCATACCCTTCTGCTGATTTGAGCGGATAGTATGTGCGCCCGAACACGGTGTAGGGATTGGTTTTTGGGTCGAAACTGCCGGGAGCCTGCGAGGGCGTCTTTGACGGTGGCGTGGAGTACACTCGTTTCGGGAATGGATTGACAGACGCGCAACCCGTCATGGCTAACACCGTGACTATGGCAAACAGAGCTATGAGGTAACGCATCCAACCTCCAACCCCACTTTGAATGCGGGGAAAAACGTGTTCTTGAGATTGTCTAGAACAATATGCGAAAGTGTCAATAATGGCAATATGACTCGATTTGAAGATAAATCTCGATTGAAGACGCCCCATCGTCCAATACTATATATAAAGAACAACCTGAGTTCGTTGAACAAAAACAAGCCGACAACAAGGCTGAACACATGCATTACGCCAAGTAAAAGGACCGCCATGAAATCATGACGGTCCCATACACTACATTCATTGCAGCAGTTACTATCGACATATCCCCAGTCTATCTGCGATGCACATATCGTGGCTTGACCATGTTCTCCGGCTTCAGGATATCTTCCAACTCCTCCTCGCTCAGTATGCCTCTGTCCAAAACAATCTGATAAACGGAACCGCCGGTTCGCATGGCTTCCTTGGCTATATCAGCAGACGCCTCATAGCCAATATACGGGTTGAGCGCCGTGACAAGTCCTATGGAGTGCTCAACCATATCCCGGCAACGCTCGGCATTGGCCGTAATTCCACTGACGCACTTGTCTGCCAGTGTAATACAGGCTCGACGCAACATGTTGATGGATTGGAAAAGAGAGAATCCGATGACCGGCTCCATCACGTTCAGTTCGAGCTGTCCGGCCTCGGAGGCCATGGAAACAGTGACGTCACTGCCGACAATGGCGAACGCGACCTGATTGACCACTTCCGGGATGACCGGATTGACTTTGCCCGGCATGATGGAGGACCCCGGCTGCATGGGCGGCAGGTTGATCTCGTTCAACCCGCAGCGGGGACCGCTTGAGAGCAATCGCAGGTCATTGCAAATCTTGGAGAGCTTGACCGCCACACGTTTCAGCACACCGGACAACTGGACGTACACGCCCGTATCCTGTGTCGCCTCAACGAGATCCGGCGATGATTTGAGGTTGAGTGTCGTCAACTGAACGAGCTTCTCGGTCACGGTCCGCGTGTAATCGGGGTGCGAATTCAAACCGGTCCCGATGGCGGTTGCGCCCATGTTAATCTCGTAAACGAGGTCCTCGGCCTCATCCACACGCTGCACATCCTCACCAATCATGACGGCCCATGCATTGAATTCCTGCCCAAGCGTCATGGGAACAGCGTCCTGCAACTGGGTACGGCCCATCTTGATAATTTCGGAAAACTCCTTGCCTTTGCGCATGAAGCTTTTCTGCAAGTACAGCATCGCTTCCATCAGCGCCCGCAGGTCAAGTATGATGGCGATATTCAGGGCCGACGGATACACATCATTGGTAGACTGAGACATGTTCACGTCATTGAGTGGATGAAGGAACTCATACTGCCCCTTCTCGTATCCCATTATTTCCAACGCCCGGTTGCAGATGACCTCATTGGCGTTCATGTTGGCGGAAGTTCCGGCCCCTCCCTGGATAACGTCTACGACGAATTGATCGTGCAGTTTTCCGCTCACGACTTCTTCACATGCTCTGCAGATGGCACGACTTTTCGTTTCATCAAGCAATCCCAAAGAGGAGTTTGCCTCGGCCGCTGCCTGCTTGACATAAGCCAAAGCCTCAATCAATCGCGGATAGTGGGACATGGTAATGCCGGTAATATGAAAATTCTCGCGAGCACGAAGCGTCTGAATGCCGTAATATGCATCATCTGGTACTGGCAGTTCACCTAAACTATCATGTTCCTTCCTGTAATCACTCATCTTCATCTCCTGTATACAAAATTGCATGACCCGAACGATCAAATAATACGTACAATAAACAGCCAGAGAATTGAACGCTATTATCGCAGATCGCTAATCTCTGCTTGCCAGCAGTAGCACTTTCGATTATCCCCTCACCTGCAATAGTGTGCCCTTTACATATTATCGGAGAGAGAATGAGCACAAAACAAAACAACGAGAAACTTCGCAACATCGCCATCATCGCCCACGTCGACCACGGTAAGACCACCCTGGTGGACGCCATGTTCAAACAGTCCGGTTTGTTCCGCGAAGGACAAACTATAGACGACCGTATCATGGATTCCATGGACCTGGAGCGAGAACGCGGCATCACCATCGCCGCCAAAAACTGTTCCGTGACCTGGAAAGATGTCAAGATCAACATCATCGACACCCCCGGTCACGCCGACTTCGGCGGCGAGGTTGAGCGCTCCCTGTCCATGGCGGACGGAGCCATTCTGCTCGTTGACGCATCCGAAGGGCCGCTGCCGCAAACCCGCTTCGTGCTGAAAAAAGCGCTTGAGCGCGGACTGGCCCTCATGGTTGTCATCAACAAAGTTGACAGACAGGACGCCCGCCCGGACGAAGTGCTGAACGAAATTTATGACCTTTTCATCGATCTGGACGCCACGGAAGACCAGTTGGACTTCCCGCTGCTGTATGCCATTGGTCGCGACGGCATTGCCATGGAATCCCCGGATGAACGGGGCGAGAACCTTCACATCCTGCTGGATACAGTGCTTGAGCACGTTCCCGGCCCGGTTCACGATACCAATGAACCCTTCCAGATGCTGGTTTCCGACCTGTCCTATTCCGACTACCTTGGTCGTCTGGCCATCGGAAAGATTCACCACGGCTCGGCTAAGTCCAACGACCAGTTGGTCTGCCTCGCCGATGAAGGCCGCCAGATCAACCTGAAGGTTACCAAGCTGCAGACATACGACGGTCTCAAGGTTGTTCCGACTGAAGAGTGCATGCCTGGCGACATCGTCGTCATCGCAGGCATCGAGGACGTATGCATCGGTGATACCATCTGCACCAAGGAAACCCCCAAGGCGCTGCCACGTATTTCCGTTGACGAACCCACGGTTTCCATGCGTTTTGGCATCAACACTTCCCCCCTTGCGGGCCGGGAAGGCAAACTGGTTCAGACCAACAAGATTCGCGAACGGTTGATGAAGGAAACCCTGCTCAACGTCGCCATTCAGGTCGAAGAAACCGAAAATCGTGATGCCTACCTTGTCAAGGGACGCGGTGAATTCCAGATGGCCATCCTCGTCGAGCAGATGCGCCGCGAAGGATTTGAGCTGACAGTCGGACGCCCGGAAGTCATCATCAAGGTACAGGACGGCAAGAAGCTTGAGCCCATTGAGCATCTGTTCGTTGATTGTGATGAAGACTTCATGGGAATCGTCACCGAGAAAATTCAGACCCGCAAAGGCCGCATGACCAACATGGTCAACCACGGCACTGGTCGCGTCCGTCTTGAGTTCTCGGTACCGTCCCGTTCGCTCATCGGCTACCGGGATGAGTTCCTGACCGACACCAAGGGTACCGGTATCATGAACTCCTACCTGGAAGGGTACGGAGATTACCGCGGCGAATTCAACTCCCGCTACACCGGATCTCTGGTTGCCGACCGCTCCGGCAGTGCCGTAGCTTACGGCCTGTTCAACCTTGAACCACGCGGTCGCATGTTCATCGTTCCAGGTGACGACATCTACGAAGGCATGATCATCGGCGAGCACAACAGGGATAATGACATCAACGTCAACCCTGCCAAGGAAAAAAAGCTCACCAACATGCGTGCTTCCGGTAAGGACGAAGCAGTTATCCTGACTCCGGTCAAACCTATGACGTTGGAGTACGCACTGAACTTCATCAAGGATGACGAGCAGGTCGAAGTAACACCGAAATCCATCAGGCTTCGGAAGATCGAACTCTCCGCTCTGGTCCGCCACAGAGAAGAAGGCCGACGCAAGAAAGCCAAAGACAACTAAACACCTTTAAAGCCCCGGTATCCTGCCGGGGCTTTTTTTGTTGTCACACCACCAAAAGAACTCCGCGCCCCTACAACGTGCTCATGCATATCGAAACCGATAGCTTTTCGCTCTACCTAATCCCGACTTAAAAGCTTGAGATTAATATCAATTACAAGCAAAAGAATTAACACCTTTCCATGAAAGGCCAGTGGTGCTATACATATAATCATGGAAACCTTGTCTACACGTATCAGGCGCACCGTTATTGCCATGGCACTGAGCATATTAGTGCTGTTGGCAACAGGTGGTGTAAGCCATGCCGAGCAGCCCATGCGAGTGGTGTGCGACACGTGGCCCCCTTACCAGATCACCCGGAGCGGACAGGTTTCAGGTTTCGCTGTCGAAGTCGTTGAAGCTATGTTTGAAGAACTGAATGTTTCGACCACTAAGCTGCAAAGCTACCCGTGGAAGCGGGCCTTATCCATACTCGAACACGGTCATGCCGACGCTTTGTTTTCTGCCAACTATACGCGTGACAGAACCATCTTCGCACACTACCCGGACGAACCGCTTGTGGAAGCGCCCTGGGTGGTGTGGACCAGAGATGACACGAATATTCGTACCATGGAAGATCTGAAGGGGAAGCGGGTTGGCGTGGTTCTTGGCTACAGCTATACCCCTGCCTTCTGGACATTCATCGAAACATTTTGTGATGTCGAGCAGGTTTCGACCGATGAAATCAACATGCACAAGCTTGAACATGGTCGCCTCGACGCCATGGCCGCCGAGTATGGCAATGGCTTGTATCTCTCCCGAAAGCTCGGCTTCAAGCGGGTAACACCCCTTCGCGACCTTGAAATCAAGAGCGATGGTCTATACATCATTTTCAACAAGGAAACCGTTGGAGCCTCTTTCGTTGACAGGTTTTCCCAAGAATTGAAGCGATTCAAGGAAACGGAAACCTACAGTAGCATCTACAAGCGTTACTTCGAGTAGCTCTTCGCCGGAACACCCTGCCCCCATACATTTTTTTCTGGACCGGATTGACATTCCGGACATGAAGCGTAGTGTTTTATCAAACAAGCTGCATCTACAACGACACGACGCGCCATGAAATTGCCATTTATCAAAGATTCCACCCTCGACTATTTCCGACAGGCCAAAGAGCACGGCCTGCCCTTCTGGGAACGCCTGCACGGGTATGTATACGGCCGCTGGTGTTATCACTATATCGGCCTTGCCGGGGACAAGGATCCCTGGTGGCGCTACCTATGGGCGCCTCTTGTCTTTTTCATCGACAAGATGACGCCGTTCGTTCCGTCGGAAAGGAATAAAGTCGGTGACCCCAATCAGGAAAAACCGACATGGGGTGACACCTATCACGGCAAAGTCATGCCACTTGGCGAGGTATCCAAACTCGTCACCATCAACAGGCCGGTCAACACCGAAGTGCCGGAACAGGTCTTGCCCTACACCCGCGCAAAGGAAATCATCCTCCGAAATCCCGAGCGGATAGTGCTTCTGGATTGTCCATGTCGATCCGGCATGAAATCACCCTGCAAACCCATTGATGTCTGTCTGCTGATCGGCGATCCGTTTGCTTCGTTCATGCGCGAACACCATCCCGACAAGACCCGCGACATCACAGCGGAAGAAGCCCTTCGCATCCTGAAGGCGGAAAATGCCCGGGGCCATGTATCCCATGCATTTTTCAAGGATGTAATGATTGGTCGGTTCTACGCCATTTGCAACTGTTGCTCGTGTTGCTGCGGCGCCATGAAAGCCCAGGTCAACGGAGTCCACATGCTGTGTTCCTCCGGCTATCTGGCCGAGGTAAATGACGAAAATTGCGTAAAGTGTGGCATCTGTGCCGGGAAATGCCAATTCAAGGCAATCGGTTTCAACAAGGATTCCGCCTTCATCCGTGAAGACAAATGCATGGGCTGCGGCGTGTGCGTGGAAACGTGCGCCAAAGATGCCCTGACCTTGCGCACAGCCCCTGAAAAAGGCGAACCGCTTCTGGTTGATAGGCTGTGATCGGGATGGAAATCTTTTCTCCTATCAGCAAATTCTTTCACTGAACCAGAAATATATGCCCTCTATGAATATTGGAGTATTTTAGTCCGAATCTATTTTTTTTAGATATTTTTCTCGTATACTCCATTAATACAGTCTGTAAATCGACAACTATTCGCAGTAAAACCTATTGATTCCAGACAATTAAACATTCCAACGAATTCTTCTGTCTCGTGGCATGCTCTTTGCTTTTACTTTGATGCCAATCAAGTAATTCTCAGGAGACAAGTATGCAGAGAGCCAGAAACCATAAGAACAGACGCGGGTCTTCCATCGTAGAGGTCGCGCTCCTGTTGCCCATATTCATGATGATCATGATGGGTGTTATGGATTTCGCTCGCCTCTACTGGACACAAAGTGTCGTTCGTGGCGCCGCCTATGAAGGCGTCCGGGCAGCCATACTTGCAGAAACCACCAATACACAGGTCGAATCAATAATCCTCAGTGAGTTGAGCACCGGTGGCGTAGAAGCCACACCATCAGTTACCGTCGGCACCCGTGAACCCCAACAGCCAGTAGACGTGACCGTTGCCGTGCCGTTCACATTCCTTGCCATCGATCGACTGATCCCTCCTCTTGGCGGTGTCAATCAGGTTACCGCTACGGCCGTCATGACCCATGAGAGGTAGCCGTATGCGCAGAAACGAGACTCATAAGCAAGGGGTGGCGATAGTCGAATTCGCATTGATCATGGGCATTCTCCTCGTACCGCTCATGGCCGGTGTCTGGGACGTATCCAAGTTCATCGACATCAATCAGGTTCTTACCCGAGCCGCCAGAGAAGGCGTTGTGCTCGCCTCTCGCGGCAAGGAACCAACCGAGACAATTCAAAATTATGTGGAGTCGGCAGGGCTGGACCCAAGCCATCTGACTGTCACTATCACGCACGGTACCGATGACATCAACTTCGGACAGGAAGTGAGTGTTGTATTGACTTTTGATTTTTCCGGTTACACCATCTTTCCATGGGAAGATATCATCCCGCAGGGCCTGTCAACCGCAGCCTTCGCAAAGGTGGAGTAAAACATGCAACACAGACTGCAATCATTCATCCGACAGGAAAGAGGCGTCGCCAGCGTCATGGTGGCCCTTGGCATGACAGCTCTTCTTGGGCTGGCCGCGCTGGCCATCGACATAGGCCAGATTCACCTGAAGCGCGGAGCTCTGCAAACCGCCGCAGACACAGGCGCGCTGGCAGGAGCAAGCTCCATGATGTCCGAAGGACATGAATTCGCCAAGATTCGATCAGTCGTCACCAACTACGCCACACGAAACATGGTCACCGACGACAAGCCCGCACAAGCACTGACCGACGCAGATATCGTCTTCATGAAGGACGGCGTTCCCACGGAGATCAACCCCAATCAGGTCGAAGTGACCGTCACCCTCAGCGCTGAACGCGGCAATCCGTTGAATCTCTATTTCGGAAGGATTCTCGGTATTAACACAGTAGATGTCCAGGTTGTAGCCCGTGCCGGTATCGTTGGCATTTGTTCAAGCAAGTGCGTAAAGCCGTTTGTCGTTCCGACCAAGTTTGACTGGGATGATACGGCGGCCCCCGGTACCAAGTACTATAATAACGGCGAAATGGACGTAGATAGCCCAGAAGAAGTCAACTCGGTCAACGTTATCGGCTACGGCCAAGACGACATTGGCACATCCATCATCATCAAGCCCGGCGATCCTCAGCTTGCCATTGTTCCCGGTCAGTACAACCTTGTGGACCTGCCGCCTGCTAATAAGGGGGCTCCGGTCACGGGTGCTGATGCCGTCAGGGAAAACATTGCCGGTTGTACCGGATCAAACAGTGAATTTGCCGTGGAACCCGGTGACGAGCTGCAGTTGGAGCCAGGCAATTCACAGGGACCGGTCAAGCAGGGCACTGGTGATCTCATCAGTCAGGACCCATACGCCTATTGGGATACATCCACGAACTCCGTCCAGGGAAGCCAGCACAGTGATCCACTGGATAGCCCACGCGTCGCCTTGATGGCATTCTATGATCCCAAGCAGCCGCCCACGTCCGGCAGAAACTCGATCATCGTGTACGAGCTGGGTGCTTTCTTCATCGAAAGTGTTGACTCGGAAGGCAATGTTTCCGCCCGATTCATGAATACCGTCGCCGTTGATCCAATTTCCACTGACGATACCAACTGCATGCTCCGCATGAGCAGACTGGTACTCGACTCCAGCCGACAATAATCCAACCATCAGGCCCCTCGTCAAAGAGGGGCTTTTTCTTGCTTGAAGACTTTGTGCGGATTAAAAGCACAAGGTTTTCTTGCTCATGCCTTTCTCCTTCGCTATATTTAGATATTGGACATAATTAACATGGAGAACGGCATGACCAAACAAGTCTCTGATTCCATCTTCATTATCTGGAGTTCATCTGACCCCGAAGTAGCGCACAACCTGGCGCTGATGTACGGACACAATGCAATGTCGCAAAATTGGTGGAAACGCGTCCGCTTTATCATATGGGGACCGTCGGCAAAGCTGACAGCCGAGGACATTGATATTCAGATTAAAATCAAGGAAATGATGGCCAGTGGAGTTGATGTTTGGGCATGCAGGGCATGCTCGGAGAACTATGATGTTTCAGACGAACTTGAAAGCCTCGGCATCAATGTTCTTTTTGTTGGAAAACCCGTCACCGAGATGCTCAAGTCCGGATGGCGGCAGCTAACCTTCTAGACTGGCAACACTGTAACCTTTTTGCCCGGTTTCCCGTCAAAATTCTCAAGGAGTAGGTATGAGAATAGCACAACTGATTGCAGTCATTGCAATGACAGCCGTGTTCGGTCTCTCGGCATATGCAGCCCCGCCTCTGCGAGTTGCCACGGAAGGCGCCTACCCTCCTTTCAATTACATTGACGAAAACGGCGACCTCGTAGGGTTTGATGTCGACATCACCAAAGCGCTCTGCACAGCCATGGGGCAGGAATGCACCATTGAGACCATCCCCTGGCAGCAGTTGCTTGAGAAGCTTGCTTCCGGGGAAGTTGACCTGATTGTAGCGAGTATGGCCCGAACACCGGAACGCGAGCAGATCGCCGATTTTTCGGATTATTACTACCGTTCTCGCAGTATGTTTGTCGGCTTGCCAAATACCTCTATCAACCTGACACCATACAGTGACGAGCAACTGACAATCGCTACGCAGAGCCATACGGTGCAAGAGCAGTACTTACGAGAACAGTACCCTCAATCAAAGACTCTTGCCTGTACAACAATTCAGGAGGCTTTCACGGCTTTGATACAAGGTAAAGCCGATGCCGTTCTGATTGACAGCCTCACTGTTTTCGACTTCCTGCAAACGGACGCCGGTAAGCCCTACGATATCATCGGCCCCGCTCTTCCACCCAACAACACCTCAAGTGAAGCCAGGATCGCCGTGGCAAAGGGCAACAAACAACTCCTTGAAAGAATAAACAAAGCACTGAGAACCATTCGACTCAACGGCGAATTTTCGAGGATAAACCATATGTATTTCCCGTTCTCAATCTACTAAAGGCAATGCCAGCCAGATGCTAGGAAAGACCAAAAGGATATCACGCTTTCGCAAAAAGCCCGGTTTGGTTCCCACAGCTGGGACCTATTTTGCGGCTGCACTGCTGCTGTTGTTCATCATCGGCATCATCACCAGCAATTCGCTGATAACCATATCAAATCTGGCAACCAGCACCCGTGACGAGGTGCTCCCTGCGATCATGAATCAGCAGCGAACCGCAATGAATCTTGAGCGGATGGGACGTTTTGCCGACATTATCTACTTTTCCGATGATGCTGACATTCGGCGTAAATACAAGCTGGCCGCCAAAATTCTGTCCCAGGATTCAGTTTTCGGTGAGAACCAGGAAGTTAATGGAAACGTTATTGAAGCGTATGGCGACATTGAGGCCATAGCTGATTTGCGAAATCAGCAAGACGAGGCCTGTTCCGACTGCCAGGACACCTTGCATCTTTTTAGTCCCGGAAGCCAGGGAGCAGAAGCATTGCTCTCAATCAATAACGGCCAACGACTCATACGACTGATTTATCTTGCAACCAACGCCGAGGATAGCAACCAACTCGATCTGGCTACACAGGAGTTTAGCCAAATCATCGGTGATCAAACCATATCACCCCAGATCGTTCCCTATATCGAGCGGGCAAACGACCTTCTCCGCAACCTCGAAGAACAGCTTGCACTCCAGCAAAAGGCGTACGAGAAATGGACTCAGGTTACCACGTTTCTCGATGCCCTTCCCTCGAACCTCTCGGTAGAGGCTGCCATAACCGCCAACGATCGTTTCACTTTGATCGATACGGAAGCGGGCATCACAATACGCATAGTGATTGCAACAGTGTTCGTTTTACTTGTCGCTCTATTTATTCTCCTGTACTTTGCACAACGCGATATCGTCGCCCCGATCATGAAATATGTTAATGGGCTGAACCGGATCAGCCGGGGTAACCGGGATGTGATTCTTCCTGAAGCCCGCCTCCGGGAACTGGACGAGATACGAGCCAGCGTTGAACGGTCCGCCCGACTGCTCAAACAGACAAGCAAGCAGACCGAAGAGATGCGTCAGGCCAACGAAGCCCTGGAAACCGAGATCGAAATCAGGACGCTTGCCCAGCAGGAATTGGCCAGAGCCAAAGTTCGGGCCGAAACCGCAGATAGGGCGAAATCCGAATTTTTGGCTGGAATGAGCCATGAGATACGTACACCGATGAATACCATGCTCGGTATGGGAGAACTCCTGCTGGAATCCGACCCAACACCGAAGCAGCGTCGCTACATAGAAATACTACGATCCTCAGGAGAGATGTTGTTGGAAATAATCAATGATGTATTGGACCTGTCAAAAATAGAAGCTGGAGAGGTACAGTTGGAAACAACCGTTATAGATCGAGATGAATTCCTCGCCAGAACACATAGAATCGTTTCGGATCGTGCCGCCCAAAAGGGGCTTGATTTCGTCATTGATGTTGATCCGAATGTGTACCCGTACTTCCTTGGCGATCCCACCCGACTCAGGCAGGTCCTGGTCAACCTTATTGATAACGCCGTCAAATTCACCGAGGAAGGCGAAGTACGTCTGGCTATCCAGCCCATCGACCCAAGTCATCCCGAAAAGGTGAACTTTGCCATTATCGACACCGGCATAGGCATACCTCTCAAGTCACAAGAGCAGATATTTCAACAATTCACACAGGCCGACCATTCCACCACCCGCCAATATGGCGGGACCGGACTGGGCTTGGCCATATGCCGCAAACTCGTGAGCCTGATGGGGGGAACCATTCGCCTGGAAAGTGCGCCTGATCAGGGTTCTGTGTTCCATTTCACTCTAGAACTGGAGCAAGCTGATCCATCGGCCCCTGACGTCCTGCGCACCAGTCGCCATCAGGCTGTTGATGCTTTGGACGACATGCGACCAGTCAAGCTACTGATTGCGGAAGACTCCGAAAGCAACAGGACCTTGTTCGAGCTGTACTTCCGACATACGCCACATAGTATTGAATATGCCCGCGACGGCAGCCAAGCTGTCGAGATGTTTAAGAAACAGCGATATGATATCATTTTAATGGATATCCAGATGCCGATAATGGACGGGTATCAGGCAACTCGAACCATTCGGCTACTGGAAGAAGAAATGGGACTGGACCCGACTCCCATCGTTGCTGTGACAGCCAACGCGTTCAATGAAGACCTCGAACGAAGCAAGGCAGCCGGGTGCACTGACTACCTTTCCAAACCTGTGAGCAAAGCCCGTGTTCTTGAGTGCATAGAACGCAACACGAACAAGGACTCGGCTTCATAGCTCCCCTCCTTGAGATACGACCAACAAAAAGGGCCGCTCCGATAATCGAAGCGGCCCTTTCTTCTGATATGTAATAGCAACTAATCCAACAGTTCGTTGACCTTTTTCATGATCTCGAACGCATCACCAACGTAGAGCACGTCGCATTTGCCCTGTGCCCAGCCGCAGCTGGCATCGGTGTTGATAGCGCGACGTTCCTTGATGAATCGCCAGCCGACAACATGGGGTTCTTCACCATGGCAGCAGGTCGCAAGACCTTTGGCGTGACGCGGGGATGAACCGGTCTGACCGATCTGATGCATATGCGTCAGGAAGGAAATGACTGCGCCGCCTTCACCGGAGATATCCACCAGCGATTTGGACGAGCCAAGGGAAGCCTTGGTCTTGCTGAGGAAGCGAAGAATGATGTCTTCAGCTTCGGCAACATGGACTTCACCATCAGCCTGCTTCTTGGACCAACCTGCACCGGCAACCAACAGGGATTGCGCATCGGGGCGGATAGTCTGCTCGTCTTCGGAAACGCACTCCATGCCCATAGGCTTGGTACGAACAGAAGAGAGATCAGCTTCAATGGTCTCGATCTCTGCGGAACCACTGCCCTCAAAGGCAACGGAACAACCGGAATCAAGGGTCATGATCCAGGGACGCTCTTCGCGGGTCAGAGTACCTTCCATGCGCTGACGATAGAACCAGCGCTTGGCAACAGGTTTGCCATCAACGGCTTCCACGCAGGAGATGTGGGTATCCACTCGACCGCCCAGACGAATGGCCAATCCTGGGATGGCACGGCTGTAGCGGGAGGTGGCTGGAGCAATAATGATCTCAGCCTCTGCAGACTTGGCAATAGCCTCGGCAGCAGCCAGATCGATGGAATAGACGCCGTCGTTGTAGGCAGGTCCGGTCACGGCCAGAAACTTGGCACCGCATCCGGCGATGGAGTCGGCAGCGGCGGCAACATCAGCTCCCACCAGTCCGACAGTCAACTCAGCACCCAGCCCATCAGCGAGTTTTTTCGCAGTGGACAGGGATTCCAGGGCGACTTTCGACAACGTGCCGTCGCATTCGGTATGTGCAATATACAATACTGTCATTGTCTCCCCCTTACGCCTTGATCCAATCAGCAATTTCTTGGGCCATCTCTTCCACGGAAGCGTCCTTGACCACACGCGTTTCGCGCCGCTGCTGCGGCACTTCGACGCCCTTGAACGTCAGGGAAGTACCGGAAAGATCAGCGGGCTTGGCCTGCTGCAATGCGGGCATGTTCTTCTGCATGTTCTGCATGCCGATCTGCGGATTGTTGGGTGGCTCGGGCAGTTCGCCGGTTGCCCAGCCCAATACGGCAGGCGCACTGTCAACGACGGAACGCTGGTACGCTCCACCTTCGACGCGCTCAAGCACTTCGAGGGAACCGTCATCACCAACAGTCAGTTTATCAACGCCCTGGAACTGCTCGGTTACACCCTGCATTTCGCCGACCATCTGCATGACAGCGCCGGAACCGCGGGAAGCGGACTGCCAGCCACCAAAGAGCAGCATCTTGGATTTGTCCAGTCCGGCGATGCCATCAATGCTCTCAGAGAGGACTTTGGCAGTTTCATAGCTATCCGTGAAGCCCGAAGCAGAACCATCGGCAACGACCAACTGGAACGGTGCCTTCTGCGAAACAGCCATCATCACCTGCTGCAACTTGGCTTTGGGGCCAAGAGCGACAAGCCAGACCTGGCTTCCGGGATTTTTGGCCGCGAGATCAGCGGCTTCATACAAAGCATGACCGGCCCATGGATCGAGCACGGCCGGAAGCATCATTTCATTCTGCAGGGCCGGCCCGTTGGGGCTGTCCTGCGGTGCGAGCGTCTGGAGCGGGTCCGGAACAATGGAACCGCAGACCACGATGTGGAAATCAGTGCTCATCTTTGGTTTCTCCTTAAGGTTGTTGGCGGCGCACAGTACAACTTCCCCGCGCCGCATACCCATCGGTGAAGAATCACCGCGCTATAACAAAAAATCAGTTTTCAACGGAATGCAATCCACCGGAACCGCTTCGAAACTGGACATTTGTACGTTCCGGATCCTTGTAATTGGACTTGCTGCAGTTCCACATGCAGGCACCGCAGTGCACACATTTTTCCCTGTCAAACAACGGCATGCCGCCTTCAGGGTTGGTATAAATTGCCTGCCCGGAACACGCCTCGATACAGACCTGCTCCCGACACGCCTCACACGTGCCTTTATCCGCGAAACGGACATGGTCGCCATAACCATGGTTGGCCTGAACCTTGCCGCCCATCAGCAGTGCATCCTGATGCGACACGAGCAACGTACCATCCAACGGTATTTCCGGCCACCCCACGCGCTCCATGAGCGCATCGTGCAGGCTGGTCCCCTTCTTGGCACATTCTTCCCGAATGTCCTGAATCTCGCCTTCGGGGATGTAGTCCTTGTAATATTCTTCAATGGAAGGAATACGATCCTGTGGCTTCACCGCCTTGCCGGGCATGTTCAGCTTACCACCGGTCAATCCGGTCATGCCCATGCCCAGGAAGCCCATCAGCACGTTATGCGTGAATCCGTCACGGGCCTTTTCGGCAACCTTGGCTTCTTCTTCAACCCAGGATTCCCGGCGCTTGGCAACGTAGGTTGCTTCGAGATTCTCCTTGGTGAATTCCTTGCCCTCTTTCAAAAGCTCCAACACGGACTCGCCCAGCTGGACGCCTGTGGCCCACGCTTCATCGACACCGGAACCGGTCAGCACATTGGTGGAACCGGACCCTTCGCCGATACGAGCGAATCCATCGCCGCACAGAAACGGTTCGCCCTGCTTGCCCGACTCGAACAGCGACTTGGCGCCCCATGAACGCATGGTTCCGCCCTCAAGGCGTTTCCAGAGATACGGGTGCATCATCCAGTGCTGCATGTAGCGGTAGGCGGTACGCACCGGATTGTCGAACCAGGACGGCACAAAAATACCGAGTGAGACGACGTTATTGGGGTACACGTACAGGAATCCGAAAATTTCCGGCTCGGGATAGCCGATGGTGTGCAGGACAGTGCCGGGTTTCCAGTCGCAGCCTTCAGGCAGATCGACCACACACTTCATACCCACGGCCCATTCCCGCTGATGCTTGCCTTCGGGCAGACCAAGCTCTCGATCGAGATGCTGTCCGACCGGCCCGACAGGACCGTCAGCAACGACAGTCAGTGCGGCTTTCATGTCCATTCCGGGCATGAAACCGGCAGAAGGCGTTCCGTCTTTTTCAACGCCCTGATCAGCCATGCGCACACCCTTGACCGCTTTGCCTTCCATAAGAGGCTCGGCCACCGGGCTGGACGGCCATATCTGCGCCAGACCAGTACCCATCAGGTTGGAACCAACCCACTGGTTCAACTGACCAATGGAGAAGACCATACCGGGGTGCTTTTCAAGAAACGGCGGGATGTACGGCAGCTCATACGCGTCATCTTCCATGAACCGGCCCAGCATTTTATCAGCCAGTTTAAACGCGGTCGGACGACGGCTGGCGCCTACCGGATCGGCAAGATACAGAATCTTTTCTTCGGTTACTTCGTGCGCCATGGGAATCTGGGAAAGATCGAGATCAGGGAACGACGCCTTGATGGCCCGCCCCTTGGTCACGACGCCTGAAACACCAAAGCCGATATCATCAGCGCGCTCATAGCAGATAACCTGCGGCGGCATACCGGGCATGGCTTTTGATTCGGCGACGGGGGTTCCGTCTTCGTTCATCAGGCCGCGTGTCAGCGTGGTCAGAAAACCGCCGGCAGCCGGTCCGAATCCGACGCAGACAATATCGGTTTCCATCTCAGCACGGGGAGTCTCGTCACTCATCGTAGCCTCCGGGAAAAGTGGTCAGTTTGGGTATAATAAAAATGGAAGGGGAGCATTCACTCCCCTTCCATGATGTGTATTTAACCGATGGGGTAGTCCAGCGCCTCGGGAATCATGACGCAACACAAGGCGTTGCCTGCCCGATCCCTGGCCATGCGTGAACCGGCCATGCACATGTCGACTTTGGCCTTGAGTTCACGGAACTGCTTCATGTCTTCCCGGTCACACTGAGACTGATCGCCCAGTTCGCCGGAAGGCTCATTGCACTTGCAGGTGTTGAAGCCGTAGACCAGTTCGGTGCAGATACGGGCGACTTCACCGGCAGCACGGGCAGCCTGCACATGGCACATATCCTTGTAGAAGCTGGTCAGGTCTTCGAGACCTTCGGCCAATGTCGGGGACATGGGGCCTTTTTCGATCAGCTCAATGACATCCGTGGTGAGGAAGTAAGGTCCGAGCAACCAGCCGAGGGCATCCGCCATCGGGAAGGTAACGCCCTGACGCTTGTTGTGGAAGAGTTTACGTCCTTCGTCGTCCTTGGCGCCCTGGAGGTATTCCAGGGTGTATTTCCAGAGTTCCATGGCCGAGGCGAGCACAAAGCTTCCGAGGCCGGGGTTCTCCTTGCCAGCCCGCTTGAGCTGGGCAATCCATGCATCCATGGTGTGCAGGAAAACCTCGTTGGTCATGGTCATGGTCATGTGACGACGCTGCACAGCTTCCGGGCCTTCGTAGGTGGCTTCGAGCTGTGTATCGGCCCACTTCTGCATGAGGAAGCCGGGACAGTCTTCGGTGATACCGTAGCCGCCGACCAGAGCGACAGCTTCGCGCATCATGTTGGCGCCAACACCGGTGTTCCAGAGCTTGGTGCCGGGGTTGAGCACGCCTGCCAGGGCTTCCTGATACGCATAGCTAACCAGCGTATCGTTCTTCAATTCTTCATAGCGGGCCTGATCGCGCTCAGCTTCGGGAGTGTATTCGAGATCAACGAACTCGAACACGGTCTCCTTCATCTTGCGAAGGGCCATCATCTGCTTGCGGGGAGAAGTCACACCTTCGGCTTCGAAGTGGGCTTCCTTGGCTTTTTCGATGGGATCAAAATCGTCGGCCAGGCGGGAAGCCGCGAACGCGAGAGAACAACCGGCCTCACCGGACGCCCATACATCGACAAGACGCTGGAGCGCATCTTCGTTGGCCTGGATACCCTTTTCAAAACGAGGGGAACCTTCCTGGCAGGCATCGCCACCGCGGAAACGATTCCGGTGATAGCGGATGACCGGCTCGACTGCGGACAGCAGCTTGGCAGAAGACATCAGACCGACAGGGATACGGGTCCGGTGGAATACGGAACCGATGATTTCGGAGTGATTGTATTTGGGCACGATAACCCCATCAACCACATCGTATCCGCCGATGATTCGATCGGCAGGAACTTTGAGATTGAGAATGGGATCGCGTGTGGAAGACAACTGGTGGACCATCTTCAGCGTCGGTGCACCGCGGTCGTAAACACCTTCGTCGCCCTCTTCGAGGATGACCATGAATGTGCCCTTGATGCGATCGTCGTTGGATTCAACGGCGGCCGTAACAAAGTTGGCGAAGTCCATGTTGGTGATGAAGCGACCGCGCTTGTCGATCTGGAGCATGGGCTCTTCACCCTCTTTCCAGTCGGCCACGGTGGCCTTGCCGCACAGTACGCCGGTATCAACCCCGATGTACGGGAGCGGTTCGGTCAGAGCAAAAGCACCACGCCAGATTTCCCGATCTTCACCGGGCTGGGGCGGCACACATTTGGACATGTAGTAGTCACGCTGCTCAGGGGTTCCCTTTTCATGAATGGGAGCCAGAGCCAGACAGGAGGCCAGTGAAGAAGTGGCGGCACCGGCATCGACCCAGGCCAGTTCAAAAGCGACCAGCGAGAGCGCGAGGTTTTTGGGGCCTTCGATATACCCACCCTGATGGGGGTCCATGAACAGCGCGGTCAGACCGGACTGGTCGAACGCGGTGAGGAGTTCATCTTTCTGCTCTGTCCACTCGTGAGTGTTGCGAGCACCCTCTGCAACCAGCTTTGCCACCACACTGCGTGCGATGGAGCGGGCAGATTGTACGGACATTTGCAGGTCAAAACGGTCGGCGAAGCGCCACATGATCTGACGGACATCGTCTCCCGGAAGAGTTCGCAGTGTATACATAAAATCTTTCCTGAGTTTGGTTTAGTACAGGCATTTGCGACCATTAATATAATAATCCCGCACGGTAGGTCACAATGCATGTCGAGTCAAAACTTTTTTCTCTTTTAAACAACCGTTTAACCCGCATGGTTACTCGATTTCTTCGCTTTCAGCTCTAGCTGGAACAGCCATGTTTTTCGTGCAGGAAAATGGCAATTCAAATCACTTGGAAAGACCGAATCAAAACGGAACAGGAGGCAAGGAAAAGAGTATGTTACATGTAGCAACTTGGACTGGGGGGAGAGAAAGAGAGGATAATTACTTGTGAGTGGTTAAGTGAAAGCATACGAATCGAAACGTTCACCAGCCCACTTTTTTACAACCAGAGAAACCACACTACTCAGGCACACAGTACCGATAGAACTTCACATCAACATCCATCAGCGGGATACTGTCCGGCACCTCGGACCGCTCTACCTCGGTAAAGCCGGATTTTTCATAGAATCGATGGGCCGCGTGATACACATCCACTGTTCCGAGATAGATCGACTGAACGCCCCGGGATCTGGCCCAGTCGAGCAACGTCTGCATGAGCGAAGCGGCAACACCTGCTCCACCCCCTCGGTACTCCCGCTTCACAAACATCTTGCGCAGAGCACAAACGCCACCGCCAACATCTTTGAGTGCGATGGTCCCGATCAGGGTCTCCCCATCAAAAGCGAGCCAGAAGTTTCCTGCTCCCTGCTGATAGAATTGCGATATGTTTCGGAGGTCCGGTTGCTTTTGCGCCGAGGTGGCGACATCAAACTCATCAATCTGGATGGAAGTAATCAGCTTGACAATGCTGTCAGAATCGTGGCCTTCATACGGGACAATCCGCACGACTAACTCATTCGGGTTGCGACCCAGTCGAGCACCATGGCCGGATTGACAGGCACCTGCGTATTGAGGGCGTCCTGCGCCTGGTCCAGAACCAGACCGATTCGACGAAGCGACTTGAGATCGTGGGTGTTGGCAAGTGTGGTGGAAAGAGGCGTCGAACAGGCACCCGACATTGCTTCGCGGAGTTCCCGCTGCATGCCGAGAACCACTTGCAGGGCAAGGTGCTTGTCCACGGCACCTTTGGCCGAGGTTTTCTCGAACCACCCCCGCCCGGAACTCCAGAAGTTGACCAGCGCCGTTGTCCACTCATTGATCTCAGGAGGATTTGAGCGCACGTCAGGCCAGGCAAGGGTGACAACCCATGACCTGGAAACCAGTGTATCGAGCAGTCGTTCACGTTGCGGAGCGCTCAAGACAAAGACATTGCCGGGACGCGGTTCCTCAAGGGACTTGAGCAATGCGTTGGCCGCTTCGGTCATGAACATCTGGGCCTCGGCAAACACCGTGACCCGGTAGCCGTCACCATTGGGCGGTTGCCCCCAGGTGCCGCGCTGATCGCGAACCATATCGACCTTGATCAGCCCTTCTCTGCCGTCGAAGAAAAGCAAGTCATTGTAAGCAAGATCACCGATCTGCTTACATGCGGGACACTTTCCGCAGACATGCTTGCCCGAAGCGCAGTTGAGCCGCATGGCCCAGTACAGGGAAAGGGCGACACGGCTATCCGCGTCGCCCCCTTCTATAACGATTGATTGAGGCGGGTCGTGAGCAATGGCGTCCAGACGCTTAACCGCATGTTCATGCCCCACAAGGGCTGCCAGCGGATCATCGTGCATCGTCATCGCACACACCTCACCTAAAAGGTCTGAGCCCGATCCGGACCGACAGAGACAATACCGACTTTAACACCGGTGATCTCTTCGATACGGCGCAGGTAGTTGACAGCATTTTCCGGCAGGTCGTCCCAGGAACGCGCACCGGTGATGTCTTCATCCCAACCGGGCATGGATTCATATACGGGAGTCACATACGCCATGCCGTTCTCTTCCTGCGGAGGATAGGCAATCTGTTCACCCTTGTACTCATAGGACGTACACAGCTTGAGTTCTTTCATACCGGAAAGCACGTCGAGCTTGGTGATGGCCAACTCGGTGGGACCGTTCAAGCGAACGGATTCCTTGAGCACCACGAGATCAAGCCAGCCGCAACGACGTTTACGTCCGGTGGTTGCACCGAACTCGTGTCCCTGCTGCTGCATGTATTCGCCGTCGGCGTCATCTAGTTCCGTGGGGAACGGACCGCCGCCAACACGGGTTGTGTAGGCTTTGACAATGGCGATGATGCGCTCCAGGTCACGCGGCGAACAACCGGCACCGGAAGCAGCATTGGCCGTGACCGTATTGGAAGAGGTCACGAACGGATAGGTGCCATGGTCGATATCAAGATGGGTTCCCTGTGCGCCTTCGAACAGAACGGAACCGTCAGCCTCCTGAATGGCCGAAGACACATCGCCCAAGTAGGCGGCCAGGCGTTCGGCAACAGGTTTGACTTCATTGAATACAGCCTCGGCATCCATGGGTTCAGCATCGTAAAGATGCTTGAACAGGACGTTTTTCTCTTCAAGAGCCTTGCCGATCTTCTTCTTGAGCAGATCAAGGTCGGCAAAATCACCGGCGCGGATACCGCAGCGGTTCATCTTGTCTTCGTAGCAGGGGCCGATACCGCGTCCGGTGGTACCGATCTTGCCGGCTTCGGACTTGGCAGCTTCACGAGCGGAATCAATCAGGCGGTGATACGGCATGATGACATGCGTCTTTTTGCTGATCATCATGCGCTTGGCGGAAACGTCGAGCCCTTTGGCTGCGAGTTTATCCAGCTCTTCGCAAAAGACGAAGGGGTCGAGCACGACACCATTGCCGATGAGACATTGTTTCCCGGGATGGAGTACGCCGGAGGGTATCAGGTGAAGGATACATTCCTTCCCATCAACCACCAGAGTGTGCCCGGCGTTGTTGCCGCCCTGAAAGCGGACGATAGCCTTGGCGTCTTCCGCCAGCATGTCGACTATCTTGCCTTTGCCTTCGTCTCCCCATTGAGAGCCGAAAACTACGATATTGGCCATGTTATTGCTCCTTGAAATACCGGGAAACCGTCCCGGCGAAATTTACGCGCACAAACGGTTATCTTCCGTAAGTATAATTTTGAGCATCTGTCAACTATCTCATATAGGGAATTATTACTTATTTTTGGGCGTCAACGTGAGAATTTTCCCTTTTCGTCCTTTATTTCCATCGCTCTGACCGGATGTTGCCTCATCATTTTCGGCATCCTGACCCCGGCCTTTATCACGCAAGGCAGAGGGTTCCGGCGCAGTGAGTGCAGCCAGATCAACTTCCACAGGACCTTCATCCGGCATGCGGGAACGCGCCCAGTTATAGTTGAACAACTGATTCTTCATTCTGGTCGATTGAATGATATTCAGTACGATAACGGCCTCTTCCCACCGTTTGGTCGGCTCAAAATGCGACACCCGATCAGCGTATTTTTCCCAAAGACTCATAAGGGAGGCTTCATCGAACGCATTGATCTGACGAGCAATTTTCAAAAGGGCTTTTTCCATATGACTTTCTGACATGTATATATCCTAACTTCAAATTCGGCACGCATGCCGGGGATTAACTCATAGCAAAATTCCACCCAGTGGGCCATTCCAAAAAAACGACGCTTCCGAACAGGCCGGAAGCGCCGAAAACAGTTTTCGTATGGAAGCTAATATAAGCCCTTACTGTTCATGTAGGGCGAATATGCTCGGTCCACGACCTTGATGTGTTTGGTCAGCCACTGCTTGAGGAAATCAAGGACCTCTGATGTGACAGAACTTCTGCCTGAAAGAATCTTCTCTTCAAAGCTGAGTACCTTGTCCACGAACATCTTGTGCTCATTGGCATGGGCTTCGGACTCCGGGTAGCCGTACTTCTCGAACAGCGATTCCTCGTGGGCGAAGTGGAATACGGTGTACTGCTTCAGCTCCTCCAACACTTCCTTGATGGCACTGCGCCCCTGACCGGATCGCATGGCCTTCTGCAAAGCATTGATAAGGTCAACCAAGCGCAGGTGCTGCTCGTCGATTTCTCGAATGTTGGTGGAGAACTCATTGCCCCACTGCATCACGCCGTCAGGATCAGCCGCTTTCAGATTCGAGCGATCCGACATCCGTCTGCCCTGCGCCTTGAGGTCAGCCTCGATTTCATCCAGGCTCTTCAAGTCCGGATTCAACATTGCGCTCGACTGGCCGGACATATCACGAATAACCACATCCAGATCAGCCGCCAGAGCAGAAAGGTTCTCAAGGCTTCTCGCCGCAAGAGCCATACCGTCAGCCGTTTCATTGGCAACACTGGTCACCTCGGAAACAGCCATGTTGATTTCTTCGCTGGCTGCGGACTGCTCTTCGGAGGCCGTGGCAATGGATTCCACCATCCCGGCAGTCTCACCGACAATGGAAACAATCTCGCTCATGAATCGACCCGACTCATTGGCAGCCTCGGTGGATTTGACGATATCTTCCACCGACTCTTCCACAGCCTTGATATTGCTGCGCGCCTGTTCCTGAATGGTACCGACAGCATCACCAACTTCCTTGGTGGCGCTCATGGTCTTTTCAGCAAGCTTGCGCACTTCGTCGGCAACAACGGCAAACCCGCGTCCGGCTTCACCGGCACGAGCCGCTTCGATGGCTGCGTTCAATGCCAGGAGGTTGGTCTGATCAGCGATATCGGTAACAACATTCATGATATTGCCGATATTCTCCGCCTGTTCACCCAGTTGCCCCATGGACTCATTCAAATGGAGCATCTTGTCTTTCACGGCATCAAAGGACGATACCGCCTCGCGAACACCGTCAGCACCGGTCTGGGCATTCTCGCGAGCACGGCCAGCGGCTTCGGCAGCGTTGGATGCGTTGCGGGCTACTTCGAGAACCGTGGCGTTCATTTCTTCCATGGCCGTGGCGGTTTCCGCCATACGGTCACGCTGCACGCCTGTTCCGTGATTCACTTCGTCCACCTGAGCGGCAAGTTCACCCGCGGCAGCAGCCACGCTTTCCGAAATTCCTCCGGCGCGACCGGCAGCATCAGACATGGTGGTAAGCAGCAGGGTCACCTGCTCCTGTTTGGCGTTGGCTTCTTCAGCAGCCTTTTTAGCGCTGTCAGCGTTGCGTTCTGCAGTCGCTCTCTCAGAAGCCACGTTCTCCATGGTTTCTCTCAGGTTACCGACCATGACACCAAGCGTTTCCTTCAGCGCTGCCAACTCGCCGATGAAGCTACCCTGAATTTTAGCATCCAGATTGCCACCCGCAATTTCACGGGCAAATGTTTCAAGTCGAGAAAGCGGCCTGGCAAGGTGGGTATTGAGAGCAAACAGAACACCGAGGAATATGATCACGCCGATGGCAACGCAGATGGATTGACTGACCAAAAGAGTGGTCACTCTGGCTTCGGTCTCGCCCTGCATCATGACAACGGCTTTATTCATGGCCTTGAGCACATCCATGCTCTCCATGATTATCCGGCCTTCATCCAGCGGGCCACCGGCAAGTACGGCCTGAATATGTGCCTTGTACGGCTTCCACAGACCGGCAACCGTGACCAACTGATCGCGCACGTCATCACTGGCTTCGGGCAGAGCCGCAACCGGTCCTTTCGGATCGAGTGTCAACGGCGCGTCACCTGAACGGGTAAGGGATGCGAGCGTGGTTTCAAAGACCTGCATGGTCGTATTGATCTGTTTTGCCAGTTCAGCGCGTTGCTCTTTTTCATAGGCCAGAACCTCTTTGGCCACCTTCTGACTCAGCATTCGTTGTCTACCGGCGAGGTTAATAACCAAGCTGTCACTCTTCTGGCTGGAGGTCACAAGCCATGTCGAAAGAAACATGCTGACAACGATTAAAAATATGAGGGCGACCGACCCCAGCAAACGAACTTTAATTTTCACGAATCCTCCGTGGAATAACCTTATAGACGGGTAAATTATGCGGAATTATGTTCTTTAGTATCAGGAATATTTACTCCGTAAGCCCGGAAAGAGCAACCGAAAGAGCCTCTTCCGGTAAATGAAAGAGGCTCTTGATAACTGCTCATCACCTGGCATCAAAATCGTTCAAAGTCATCGTCGTCCATATCCAGGTCGACGCCACTATCCTGACTGACCTTTGGCGATGCTGTCGGCAACTCCTTGGGAGGTGCTGCCGGTCGCTTCTTGGTCTTGCCTGACGGAGCGGGTCTGGGCGTTGAGGAAACACCATCCAACTTGAAGAACCGTATGGATTCCTGCAACTGGACAGCCTGCCCGGACAATTCTTCAGCAGTCGAAGCCACTTCCTCCGAAGCCGATGCATTCTGCTGGATAACCTTATCAAGTTCCAGCACTGCCCGGTTGACCTGATCTCCACCATCCTTCTGCATCTCACTGGCAGAGGAGATTTCCTTGACCAGTTCGGCAGTCTTGTGGATGTCCGGAACGATCGTTCCGAGCAACTCGCCGGCTTCCTCGGCTACCTGCACGCTGGAGACCGACAGCTCACTGATCTCTGAAGCGGCATTACCAGAGCGTTCTGCCAGCTTGCGCACCTCGGCGGCGACAACGGCAAAGCCCTTGCCATGCTCACCCGCACGAGCGGCCTCGATAGCGGCATTCAGAGCGAGCAGGTTTGTCTGGCGGGCTATTTCCTCAATGATGAGAATCTTGTCCGCGATCTGCTTCATGGCCTCCACGGTCTTGGCAACAGCACTGCCACCCTTTTCAGTATCCGTGGCAGCCTTGTTGGTCATCTCGTCGGTGGTCTTCGCATTATTGGCATTCTGCTGAATACTTGACGTCATCTCTTCCATGGATGCGGAAACCATCTCAATGCTTGAAGCCTGTTCGGTTGCTCCTTGCGAAAGCTCAATGGCCGAAGCTGCCAGTTCTTCACTACCTGCGGCCACCTGTTCTGTGGCCGAAGCCACATCGCCAACAACCCGCCGCAAGGCGACAATCATATTTGCCATGGCCTGCGAGAGCTTGCCGACCTCATCCTGGCTCTTCACATCGATTTCGGTAGTGAGATCACCATGAGCCATGCGATTGGAGACTTCAACCGCTTCCTGAAGGGGCATGACAATGCTTCGAACAACCAGCGTCACAACAAGGGCAATCAGTATTACGGCGATAATCGTGGGAATGAGAATCTTGATTTGCAGACTCGCCACCTGCGCCTCGACGTCATCGACATAAATGCCACTGCCTACGATCCAGCCCCAAGGCTTGTAGAGCCTGACGAATGAGACCTTGGCAACAGGTTCCTTGGACCCCGGCTTGGGCCAGTGGTAATCAACAAATCCCTGTCCCGAGCGTTGAGCGACCTGAACCATATCCTTGAAGAGGTAGACCCCATTCACATCCTTTAGTCCGTCGAGCTTCTTACCGTTGAGGTCGGGGTTGACCGAATGCATGACCATCACGTGGTCTGTGTCGTTGATCCAGAAATACTCCTCTCCCTTGTAACGGAAAGTGCTGATTTCCTTCATTGCCTGCTTCTTGGCATCGTCGACACTCATAGCCCCTGACGCAGCCTGATCGGCCCAGTAATCGATGACATCGTAAGCCACATCGACCACACTGCTCGTCGCTATCCGCTTTTCTGCCATGAGCGAATCAGCCACTACAGGGATAAAATATCCAAAAAGACCGACCATTACCAAAATTATGGTTGCGGCAAAAAGGCTCAAGACCTTACTGCGCATTCCCCAATCCTTGAAACGCTTCATGGCAAATTCCTCCGTCAAGGTTGCAGAAGCATCTTCGATTCAACAGCTTCTATTTCTGCACAATCAATATGACACATTATACGTCGTTGAGTAATGATAATCTGAACGTAAACTGGTGTTTGTATAAATCTATCAAAAAAAGCTGATTCTACGGCAATTGCCCGCATACGGAAGGTGTGCTATGACCGCGCCTCCAAACGAGAACAACAGGGAGTTACCGTCATGAGTGATCTGAAAAAAATGTACCACACCCTTCAACAAGATCCGTTTCCTGAAGACCTCAAGCTGACTCTGGGCGACCAGGAGCTGACTTTCAAAAAACGGACCTGGGAAATTGATGGCGAGACCAAGGGGCTTCGCTATGGTGAAAACCCGGATCAGCCCGCAGCGCTCTATGAGCCGGTGGAAGGTCAGTTGGAAGTTGGTGGAGTCAAATTCATTGGCGCTGGACAGGGAATGGTATCCGCCCTGACCGAAGAACACATGCTTCAGGCAGGCAAGCATCCAGGCAAGACCAACCTGACCGATGTGGATAACGCACTCAATATTTTACAGTATCTCTCTGCAAAGCCGGCAGCGCTGATCCTCAAGCACAACAACCCCTGCGGCGCGGCTTGGACCGAAGAAGGCGTATCCGTAGCCCTCAAGCGGGCCTTTGAAGCCGACCGTATCGCCGCTTTCGGTGGCGCTGTTGTCGTTAACAGGAAGCTCGATCTGGCCACTGCGGAATTGATCAACTCCGTCTACTTCGAAGTTGTTGCCGCCCCTGATTTTGACGAAGACGCTCTGGCGGAACTCAAAAAGAAGAAGAACCTGCGCATCCTGCGGATTCCTGGCATCACCGAGCTTGAAAAGCTGTCCAAGCAGCCTTTCCTTGATATCAAATCTCTGTCGGACGGCGGCATGGTTCTCCAGTTCTCTTTCCGCAATGCCATTCTGACTGCTGACGATTTCCTTCCGGCCAAAGCGGAAAAGGACGGCAATGTCTTTCTCGCCAGAACCCCCAACAAGCAGGAAGCTGACGACCTGCTGTTCGCATGGGCTGTGGAAGCAGGCGTGACATCCAACTCCGTTATCTTTGCCCGCGATGGCGTTACCACGGCCATCGGCACAGGCGAACAGGATCGTGTCGGCTGCGTGCTCCTCGCTACGACCAAGGCCTACATCAAATATGCGGATCTGCTCGCTTCCAAAGAGCTGAACATGTCCCTGTTCGAGTTGAAGCTTGCTGCAATCAAGGATGCCGAGATGAAGGCCAAACTCGAAGACATCGAAAAACGCACTGAAGAGGCTCGCGGCGGTCTGCCCGGGTCCGTGGTGGTTTCCGATGGTTTCTTCCCGTTCCGCGATGGCGTTGATCTCTGCATGGATCAGGGCATCACGGCTATCGCCCAGCCCGGCGGCTCCATCCGCGACTCCGAGGTCATCACGGCGGTGAACGAGGCTTCCCCACAGGTAGCCATGGTCTTCACCGGCCAGCGCTCCTTCAAGCACTAGTCATTCAAGTGAGTTCAAAAAAGGCTTTGCTGTTCATTCAGCAAAGCCTTTTTTATCAAGGATTACGATTGATTGATTTGACGGAAACACCTCGATATCGAATCTTCATGACAAGAACAGCCAAAGCGAGTACCAATGTCACCGCATTGGCCAGTATCACCGCTATGGATTCGACCAGAAGTCCGTAAACGAGCCAAAGAAAAACACCAAGGCACAGCAGCAGGTACATCCGCAAAGAGATGTCCTCAACCGACTTGGTTTTCCATGTTCGCACAACCTGAGGAAGGAATGAGGCTGTAGTACAACACCCCGCGACGATGCCAATAATTTCCATGGTTTCTCTTTCCATAGCTTTCTTTTACGCATGCCCACTTACACTGGCAACCGTTTCATGCTAAAGACTGTGCTTAACCACTCTGAACGATAAAGTAGTTTTCATGGCGAAAAAAACGATTCTCGGCCCCACTATCCGTCCCGGAACTGTTGTGGAATTCATGCACGGCGACCAACCTCAGCTTGCCTGGGTGCTGGAAGATATCTCCGGCAAACTCCGCATAATAACCATCAACAAGCGTGAGATGAAACTCCCCGCAGCCCGCCTGCTGCCTTGGCATGGGCCCGTTCTCAACGCAGAGGCCAACCGTCAGGAAATACAGGACATCCTGAATTCTCATCAGGAAAGACGCGGTGAAATTCAGGCCAGCCTGGATGTCATGGAGCTGTGGGACCTCTCTCAGGGAGAGCTGGAATCCGCGCCATTGACTTGGTTTGCCGATCTACTGTGGGAAGAGCCTGACGCAGACCAGTTGGCCGCACTGGGACGTGGCATGCTCAACGCCAAGACACATTTCAAATTCCGCCCGCCCAATTTCGAGATATGGTCCGCTGAACAGGTGGAACTGAAGCTCCAACAGAAGGCCGAAGAAAAAGCTCGCGAAGCGATCACATCCGCCGGTCAGGTTTTGCTGCAGGAACTATGGACCGCCTTCAATCAGGGCCGCAAGCCCAATCCTCCGGCAATTGACGACGAGTTATCCAAAAGCCTGGCAGGCATTCTGCGACGTAAAGTCGGCGATACACTCGATGAAAATGAACGTAAAATTTGGACAGCCATAAGCAAGGGATTGCCCGACACACCGCATATTGCTCTCCTTCTTTCACAGACATGGGGCATTCTTCCTCCACATCACAACTACCTTCTTGATGAAGCTGAGTATGAATGGGGAAACGAATGGTCTGAATCGTTCTCTAGTGAAATCAGTGAATTGGAAACACGACTTTCTAATCATCAGCATGAAATCGAAAGTGAAGACTTTGTCAGCATCGATGCCATCACGACCAAAGATATAGATGACGCCTTCCGCATTGAATCGACTTCGAATGGGTACAAGGTATCCATTGCCCTTGCCCGTCCAAATATTCACTGGGAGTTTGGCTCTCCTCTGGATCGAGCGGTCTTCAATCGCGCCACATCGCTCTACCTTCCTGAAGGCGATACCCACATGCTTCCTGAGCAGCTGGGAACCGGATTGTACAGCCTGCTGGCCGGAGAGGATCGCCCTGCGCTGATTGCAGATTTTGAGCTTGATTCATCAGGGAATCTGCTGTCAGTCGCGCCCCGTCAGGCATGGATACGCGTTGCTGCCAACATCACCTACGAGAGTGCCCAGCAAGCCATCCTCGACAAGAGCGACGCGTCCCTCGTGCTTGCCCATGAGCTGGCAGAAAAGCTCATGCATCGCCGCATAGAAGCCGGAGCCTGCGTTATCAGAAAGCCGGAACCGGTGGTCAAAGTCGAAGGCGAAGGTGCGCAATCATCCATCACCATAGAACTGAAAGAGTCGTCCCCCTACTCGGAGTTGGTTGTCAGTGAATTCATGATTCTCGCCAATGCCGGTTTGGCTCTGTGGGCTGCGGACAATAAAATACCACTGCTTCATCGCACGCAGGATATTGCCCTGCCGCAGGAATCTGCTGGAATCTTTACGGAGCCTGCCGAGATACTCCGGGCTGTCCGTCTTCTGCTTCCGCCGATTCTGGAGACAACACCCAAACGCCATGCAGCACTGGCCGTTCCAGCATATGCACCCATTACCTCTCCATTGCGGCGCTACACCGACTTCATCAACATGGAGCAGGTTTGCTCCTACCTGACAGACGGCACCCCCCGAGTGTCGCTTGAGGAGTTGGACAAGCTCGCGACCAGTCTCGGCCTGCGCATCAAAACCGTCAGTACGGTTCAGCGTTTCCGACCGCGATACTGGAAGCTGGTGTACCTCGCCAAAAGACGCAAGCAGTTGCAGTCTGCCGTCCTTGTAGATGATAATGGCCCTATGGCGACGCTTGCCATGCCGCACCTGCAGCTCAATGTCCGTGCGCCGAAAAAACTGCTGGGTGACAAGCTCTACCCCGGTCAGCAATTTCAAATCAACTTTTCGCGCATCGATCCATTAACCAATGAGATTCGTATAGCCGAGGCTCTCGAAGAGTAGGCCGGTTAGAACAGTATCATTTGCCATAACAGACCGCTTTCACGAGCGGTCTTTACGGTGACTCATCGTTTACCCTAACAAGCAGCCCTCCTTCCATCTTTTCAAGGCTGCGTAAACGCGATATAAGACTCGCACATCAAGACTATTCAGGAGCAATTCATGGAAATAATCGTCTGGCCTATTCTTGCATTTGTTCTCGGTTCCATCCCGTTCGGGCTGCTTATCGCCCAAAAACTGTGCGATATTGATCCCCGTACTGCCGGGAGCAAGAACACCGGTGCTACCAATATAGCCCGCCTCTGCGGTTTGAAATACGGCATCGCCACCCTGCTGCTCGACGTAGCCAAGGGCTTTGTTCCCGTTCTCATGGCAGCCGCCTGGGTGGAGAACGATTTCGCCCTCAGCTTCACTGTTCTGGGCGCCATTTTCGGCCACGCCTATTCCTGCTTCATGCAGTTCAAGGGCGGCAAGGCCGTAGCGACCACCATTGGAGCCTTCCTTGCCGTGTCCCCCTGGGGAACCATTTTTTCCGCAGCAGTCTGCCTCGGTATGGTCGCCCTTTCCGGTCATGTATCAATGGGCTCGCTGACCCTGGCGCTGGCTCTGCCCTTTTTCATGCTGGTCACCGGCAATGTGGCATTCGTCCCGGCCGCTCTGGTTGTTATGGTTTTGCTTTTCTGGCGCCATAAGGAAAATATCCATCGCCTTGCTCGCGGCGAAGAGAACCCCTGGTTGAAGCCCAAGGTATAAGCATGCTCACGGACTCCCCAAAACGATATGCCATCTATTCGATCATTGCATCGATAGCCACCCTGGTATTGAAATTCGGGGCCTGGGCCATGACCGATTCCGTCGGCATCCTGTCCGACGCCACAGAGTCCATAGTCAATGTAACGGCTGCGATCATGGCACTCACTGCCATCACCATCGCCATGCGTCCGGCAGATTCGGACCATGCATATGGGCACGGCAAGGCAGAGTATTTCTCCAGTGGTATGGAGGGGATACTGATCATCATCGCGGCTTGCGCCATTGCTTATGCTTCCGTTGAACGTTTCTTCAATCCCCAGCCTCTCGGGAATCTTGAACTCGGGCTCGGACTGGCGCTGCTCTCATCGGTGATCAACTTCGTCACCGCCAAGTCCATGCTCGGTGCAGCCAAACGATTTGATTCGATCACACTGGAGGCTGATGCCAAGCACCTGCTGACGGATGTATGGACTTCAGTCGGGCTGGTGGCCGGACTTGCCATTCTCATATTCATCCCGCAGTGGCACTTCCTTGACCCGATCATCGGCTGCATCATGGCAGTGAATATCGTCTTCACCGGGATAGGCCTTCTTCGCCGATCCATCAGCGGTCTGATGGATGACGCACTGCCAGACGATGAACTGCAGGCAATAGCCGAAGCCATTCGCAAACATCAGGGTGAGGAGGCAACCTTCCATGAGCTACGCACTCGTAAGTCAGGCCCTGAACGCTTCATCGATTTCCACCTGCTCGTGCCAGGGGAAATGTGTGTACATGACGCACATGACCTGTGCGAAATAATTGAAAAGGAAATCGAATCCGTACTGTCAGCAGTGACGGTCACCATCCATGTCGAGCCGCTTGAGTGCGACTCTTCCTATGATGATAGTGGCATCAAGGGAACGTGCGACCACTGTTTCGAAGAGTAGCCTCAGCCCTCTTTAGTCCACACTTTTCAGAATCGCCTCTACCACAGGCTCCAGCGAAGAACGTTGTACGGCAACCGCGGGAATGCCTTCCGGGAAGACGTTCCGCATGGCTGCGCGCCCTTCTTCATCCAACCGATCCCACTTATTGAGGACAAGTATGGAAGGAATGTCGTCCAGATCCATTTCGTTGAGGATGGTCCGCACGGCATCAACCTGCTCCTCCACTTCCGGGTGCGACGCATCACAGACCAGAACGAGCAGATCGGCTGAATCAAGCTCTTCCAGCGTAGCTCGAAACGCTTCCTTGAGGTCCGGTGGCAATCGGCGGATGAATCCGACCGTATCGGTCAGCACTACTTCCCGTTCCTGCGGGAAGCGAATGCGGCGACTTGTGGGGTCAAGGGTCGCGAACAGCTTGTCTTCTGCTATGACCTTGGACTGCGTCAGGGTGTTGAGCAGCGTGGACTTACCGGCGTTGGTGTAACCGACAAGAGAGACAATGGGCAGTCCGGCCTTGGCCCGACGTTCGCGGGTCTGTGTCCGACGCTTGCGCACCTGCTTCAACTCTTTCTTGAGTCGAGTGAGGCGATCATTGGCGCGACGACGATCAATCTCCAGCTTGGTTTCACCCGGCCCACGGCCACCGATGCCACCCATGAGGCGAGACATGGC
>CEUM01014641.1_pt1 | contig 46014 bp, 44 predicted proteins | sample 356421 | NCBI WGS metagenome assembly CEUM01 (sample SAMEA2622716, study PRJEB7988) | marine metagenome | biome: marine biome (ENVO:00000447); feature: surface water layer (ENVO:00002042); material: "saline water (ENVO:00002010), including plankton (ENVO:xxxxxxxx)" | depth 5 m
TTTTTTTTTGGTTTTATTGTTTGTTCTTCAATTTTAGCTAAATTTTTTAACATATCATCAAAAAGCTCATCTTGATCTATGTTTTCAGTTTTGACATCTTTATTTTCTTTTTCTTTAGTTTTAAATACCGGTTTTTTTTGAGGTGGTTGCGGTTTTAAAGCAATTTTTTTAGGTTCAATATTTTCTTTTTTTATCTCCGGCTTTTGTTTTGGTGGTTTAGGTTTTAATTTTACTACTTTTTCTACTTTAGCTTGTTTTAAAGTTTTTATTTCTTCTTTCTCTAAAGTGCTTTTATTTTCTTTAATTTCTTCATTAATAATTTCAATAGCTATATAATCAATTTCTTTAGTTTTAATTTCTGGTAATGTTACAGAGATAAGTATAAAAACTAATAAATGGATAAACAGAGATGAGTAAAAAGCTTTTTTCAATTTTTATTTTTCAATTTTTTGTTTAGTTAATAGTGCAACTTTATTATAACCAGCATTTTTAATAAGACTCATTAATGTCATGACTTCACCGTAAGGCAATAATTCATCAGCTCGAATAAAAATTCTTGAATCTTTATTTAAATTAGCGATTGCATTTAATTTTATTTTTAATGCTTCTACCTTGACTATGTTATCACCTATAAAAATTTCTTTATTTTTATTTATTGTGATTGTCAAAGGTTCATCTTGGCCAGGTAAAGCTTCAGAGTCAGTAGTAGGCAAGTCTACTGATACTCCACTAGTAAGTAATGGAGCTGTAATCATAAATATAATTAATAAAACAAGCATAACATCAACGAAAGGAGTAACGTTTATTTCTGACATTGGTTTATTTTGAAATGATCGAGTGTTTTTATTTTCTACATTCATTTTTCTACATTCTGTTCAGATAAATGTCTTGATAATAAGGCTTCAAATTCACTAGCGAAATTTTGAAGTCTAAGAGCATAAGTATTAAGATTATTGGATAATTTATTATATGCAATAACGGCGGGAATTGCGGCTACTAAACCTAAAGCTGTAGCTAATAATGCTTCCGCTATTCCCGGAGCAACTACCGCAAGAGATGTGTCCTTACTTACGGCAATAGATTGAAAGCTATTCATAATTCCCCATACTGTTCCAAATAATCCTATAAATGGAGCTGTAGAACCAACTGTAGCAAGAAAGCCAATATTTTTTTCTATATTTTCAAGTTCTCTTGTAACTGCTACATTCATTACTTGATGAATTCTTTCTTGAAGTCCAGCTTGAATATTTTGATTGGATAAAGAATTATTTTTATTCGCTCTAGTCCATTCATACATTCCTGCAACAAAAACTACAGCTAAAGGATGCTGAGGGTTTTTTTCTTCCTCTTTATAAAGTTCTTCTAGAGATTCACCAGACCAGAATGCATCTTCAAATGTTTGTGCTTTTCTTTTTAGAGAAAGAAATCTTTTTGTTTTCTCGATAATAATAGACCAAGACCATATACTTGCTATAAGTAAAATGAGCATTACAATTTTTACTACTGCATCTGCCTGTAATACTAGGCCCCAAAACGATACGTCTAATGGTGCATTAGATATTAACTCATTTTCCATATGTTACTCCTTAATAATTTGACCTGTACTTAGTATATTTAATACAAATTTAGGAAGACGGCTAGGTTTTCCTTCTAGGTTTATAGAACCCAATGTAATATTAATTTTAGCTAATAGTGTATTTTTTCTATATATTTCCTGTTCCATTTTAATTTTGGCTGAAGATATTTTTATAATGAAGCTTTTTATTGTTAAATAATCGTCTAATATAGCTGCCTTATAATATTCTATAAATAAATCTTTTACTATAAATCTAATACTATAATTGTTTTTTAATACTTCTTGCTCTATTTTATATTTTCTCAACATCTCTGTTCTAGATCTTTCAGCATATTTTAAATAATTTGCATGGTAAACAACACCTCCTGCGTCAGTATCTTCATAATAAACTCTGACATTATTTTTATGAGTTAATATAGATTTTTTATATATTTTTTGTATCATTTTTATTATTTTTTAATTAGCTTTTCTAGAGCTATCTTTGTAGCTACTCTTCCTCTGGGTGTTTTCTGAAGAAAACCTTTTTGAATTAAATAAGGCTCTATAACATCTTCTATAGAGTCTTTTTGTTCTCCCATTTGGGCGGCTAAAGTTTCCAAACCCACTGGCCCTCCACTATGATCATGAATTAAATGATTTAAATAACTTTGATCCATTTGATCTAAACCATTTTTGTCAACTCCCAATTGAAGTAAAGCTTCATCAGCTTCATGTTTTTTAATTTCTAAATTTTCTTTATTCTGGGAAGTAACTATATCTCTTAATCTTCTTACTAGTCTGCTTGCAACTCTAGGAGTGCCTCTGGATCTTTGTGCAATTTCTAATGCTGCTTCATCATTAATTTTAATATTTAATAATTTAGCAGATCTAAGGACAATTTGTTTCATATCATCATATTCATAAAATTCCAATCTAGAAGGTATACCAAAGCGGTCTCTTAATGGGTTAGATAATAATCCAGCTCTTGTAGTTGCTCCTATTAGAGTAAAAGGTTGTAAGTCAATCTTTACTGACCTTGCAGAAGGACCTTCTCCAATCATAATATCCAAATGAAGGTCTTCCATAGCTGGATAGAGTATTTCTTCGACAGTACTATTTAACCTATGGATTTCATCAATAAATAAAATATCATTTGTTTCTAAACTAGTAAGTAAGGCGGCTAAATCTCCTGGTCTTTGAATAATTGGCCCAGAAGTTGATCTAAAATTAACATTTAACTCATTTGAAATTATTTTTGCTAGAGTAGTTTTACCTAATCCTGGGGGGCCATAAAGCAATACATGGTCTAACGCTTCTTTTCTTTTTTTTGTGGCTTGCATAAAGATATTTAGATTATCGCATAAAGCAGATTGTCCAATAAATTCACTTAAACTTTCTGGTCTTAAGCTAATATCTTTGTTATCTCTTATGGTATTGGATATTGGACTATTGTTTTTTTTATCTTCTATATTCATTTTCTTTTCTCAGAAATAATTTTTAAAGATATTTGTAACATTTCTTCTACTTTTTTATTTTTATCCGTATCACTTAATTTTGATACTACTTCGTATGCTTCTTGATGCCCATACCCTAGGCCTATTAGTCCACTTATAAGGTCTTGAATATTACTATTCTGTTTAGGGCTTGAAGTGGTCTGTATAGATAAATTAAGAGTTTTATCTTTTAATTCCGAGCATATTCTTAACGCTCCTTTATTACCAATACCAGGAATTCTTGTTAATGATGTTTTGTCTTCAGATAAAATTGCCATTTCTAATTCTTCAGGAGTCATGATAGATAAACCTTTTATAGCAGTCTTTGCGCCCACACCTTGCACTTTTAAAAGCAAGTCAAACCAATATTTTTCATTTTCTTCCTTAAAACCATACAAAGTTATTTGATCTTCCCTGACTATAGTTTGGATTAAAATTTCATCTATTTGTCCTTTAGTAGATATCTTATTTAAAACTTTACTTGAACAGTAAACTAAATATCCAACACCAGAAACATCGATAATAATATAATCTTCACTAATTTGATCTATGATACCTCTTAGCTTAGCAATCATTTTATTATCCTATGTTAATATTATTTAATTTAGATTGTGCATAAAAAGTATGACAAATTGCAACAGCTAAGGCATCAGATTCATCTTCACTTTTTATTGTACTTCCTGGCAAAAGAATTTTAACCATAGATTTAACTTGCTCTTTTTGTGCTCTTCCAGAACCAGTAAGTGATTGTTTGACTTTAGTTGGAGCATATTCAAATACTTGTATATCATTAATTGAACAAGTAGTTATAGCTGCTCCTCTTGCCATACCTAATTTCAAAGTAGATTGACCATTCATGTTTACAAATACTTCTTCTATAGCGGCTACAGAAGGTTTAAATTCTTCAATAATTTTATTTATTTCATTATGAATTGTACTTAATCTTTTTGAAAGACAGAGAGAGCTTTTAGGAGAAATATTTCCACTTGCAATCCATTTAATTTTATCGTCATTAGTGTTTATTATTCCCCAACCTGTGTGTCTTAATCCTGGATCTATACCTAAAAGACGCATATTAAATTTTTCCATTCATAATTTAAGCATTATTTATTTTTTATTTTATCCATAATTTCTTCAGAAACTTCTAAATTAGTATAAACTGTTTGAACATCATCATTATCTTCTAAAATATCTATAAATTTAAGTATTTTCTCAGCTTGTTCTTCATTTATAGGCTGCAAGTTTTGTGGAACCCACTCTAACTTTGCACTAGTAGGGTCGCCTATATTTTTAGTTAGTGTATCTCTAACATTACCAAAGTTTTCAGAAATACAAATAGCAGTATGTTCATTCTCATCTGAGAGAATATCTTCAGCTCCAGCATCAGCAGCATGCTCAAAGAAGGCGTTTTCATCAAATTTATCTGTATTAAATTTTATTACACCTTTTCTTTTGAACACGAATCCTAAGCTTCCAGTTTCTCCAAGAGATCCACCATTTTTACTAAAAGCAGAACGAATTTCTGAGGCTGTTCTATTTCTATTATCAGTAAGTACATCTATTATAACAGCTACGCTTCCAGGACCATAACCTTCATAGCGTATTTCCTCATAAACTGCATCATCATTACCACCTACTGCTTTTTGAATAGCTTTTTCTATTCTATCTTTTGGCATATTTTCAGCTCTAGCACTAATTATAGCATTTCTCAATCTTGGGTTTTTTTCAGCTTCTGGTATTCCTGTTTTAGCTGCAACAGTTATTTCCCTTGCCATTTTAGAAAATAATTTAGCTCTTTTGGCATCTTGTGCACCTTTTCTATATTGAATATTTTTAAATTTTGAATGTCCTGCCATTTTACTCTCAATTCATTTAATATAATTATTATACTTACTTTTTTTAAATATAAATTATATTTTTATATTTTTTCTGGAAATCTATTAATTAAATGTGGGCCTATAATTACAGGTTCTATATTATTTGCCAATCCATCGGAATCGTTTATGCTCACAAATACTCCACATAATGTTCCTTCTCCTGAGCTAACATTGATCCTCCCAGTTGGCATCTTGTGTTTAAATCTTGCTACCCAACCTTCTTTTTCTCCCCCTATTACAGAATTATAATCACCGCACATTCCGGCATCTGATTGAAAGGCACTTCCATGTTCAAGTATTTGTGCATCCATAGTGGGCACATGAGTATGTGTACCTACTATAAAACTTACTTCTCCATCAAATGTGTGACCAATCGCCATTTTTTCAGAGCTTGCTTCACCATGAACATCTATAACTATAGCGGAGACGTTTTCTCCCATTTTATAGTTTTTTGTTATACTGTAGATTGTTTCGATAGGATCATTAAGGGGGTCCATAAAAAGTCTACCCATCACATTTATAACTAATACTTTTCTTTTCATTGCATCTTCATAAATTACAAAGCCTTTACCAGGAACACTCGCTGGATAGTTATGAGGCCTTATAATGTAATTATCTTTACTTATGTGGGGTATAATTTCTTTTTGATCCCAGACATGATTACCAGTAGTTATTACGTTTACGCCCAATTCATAGAATTCTTCACAAATTTTTGGTGTAATACCAAAACCTCCTGCCGCATTTTCTCCATTTACAATTACTGTATCAATTTCAAGTCTTCTTTTAAGGTCTGGAAGCTCCTTCTTTAATACTTGTCTTCCAGATTTACCCATTATATCTCCTAAAAATAAAATATTCATTGGTATTCCTTAATAATTTTTCATTTATTATAAATAGCTTTTTCAGTTATAACTACATCCATGCTAATGTCATGATTTTCTATTGGTATCATTTTTATTTTTTGAATAGAATACGCGAATCCAATTTTAATAGTATTTTTATATTTATGTAGGGACTTGTCATAATATCCTCCTCCTCTACCTAATCTATTTAAACTGTTATCAAAACCAATTAGAGGACAAATTATTACATCCGGTTTTTTTACTTCTTTAGTATTAATATTAATTCCTAAATTATTTATTTCTATTTTATCATTAGGATTCCATAATCTATATTTTATAATACCCTTTTCTGTGGAGGCCAAACTTATTTTTGAGCCAAATTCTAATAATGCTGCTATTGACGGTAAAGTATTTATTTCGGATCCTATAGGCCAGTATATAGAAATGTTTTTATCTTTTAGGGAATAATTATTAAAATTAAAATACTTTATTAAATTTATTGCAGCACTATTGGAAGAATCTTCCGATTTTATATGAAATATCTTCCTTTTTTTAATAAGCTCTTTTCTAATTTTATTTTTATTTTCGGAGTAATGCCGCTTGGACCGAATATTTTGAATAACCACCTTGGAGCCTAAGTTATTAGGTGGGAATCGCATAAAAAGACCACGGTCTCTACAGAGGTAACTCCCCAGTGATTAGAAAGGTCCTGGAGTTTTTCATTTCTTCGCATCTTGCAGCAATTACTCCTATTAAATATATAAATTATATGTTTATAATTAACAAGCTACATAAATTATTAAATATTTTTTTCAATTTTGCTTAATATTTTTTCTAATTTTTTATTACTACTTTCTATATCTTTAACTGCATCATCAAGAATGTCTTGGTTTTTGTCCAGTATTGTTATTGCTGCTAAAACCATTAACTTTACATCTCCAATTTGTCCTATAGTATTTGCAATTTTAGATACTTCCTCATTTAATAAAGTTGCTAATTCTTTGACTCTATTTTCTTCGCCTGCTGAACATGCAATTTTATGTTCTCTGTTATTAATTATAATATCTACTTCAGGCATTATTTACCTTTTTTTTCTAGCTTGTTTATTTTTGCTAAAATTTTCTCTAGTTTATTTAAAGTATTAGCATATTTATACTTTAGGTTTTCATTTTCTTTGAGAAGAATTTCTTCAACATTACTAATTTTAGAATCGTTATCAAATTTTTTAACAACAGAGTTTAGTTTTTCTGTGATAGAATTAAACTTAATTAATGATGCTTTTAGGTCTTTCATATAGTTATATTCCTAATTTATATAATTTTTGTCTACAAAAATTAAATAACATTTTATTTTATTAAAATAATTTCCTATAAGAGAATAGGATGATTTAACTTATATTGGCAATAAAGTAGATAAAAAAACTTATTTTATTTTTTAAAATATTTCTATGTTAACTTTTTTAGGATGTTAAATATATTATGATAGATAATAATGAAAAGATTCATGACGAGCTTGCTAATAGTATTAGAATGCTCTCTGTAGATGCAGTTCAAAAAGCTAATTCTGGACATCCAGGTATGCCAATGGGAATGGCGGATGTTGCTACTGTGCTATTCACAAAATTTTTAAAATTTGATAGTAGCTGTCCAGATTGGCTTAATAGAGATCGGTTTATTCTAAGTGCAGGACATGGGTCAATGCTATTATATTCATTATTATATCTTAATGGATATAAAGATATTGATATTGAAGATATAAAGAATTTTAGAGCATTGCATTCCAAAACGGCTGGGCATCCAGAGTATGGAGAGCTATCTGGAATAGAAACTACTACTGGCCCTTTAGGACAAGGAATAGCGAATGCTGTAGGTATTGCTCTAGCAGAAAGAATAATGTCTGAAAGATATGGAAATGATTTATTTGATCATAATACTTATGTAATAGCTGGTGATGGTTGTTTAATGGAAGGAATAAGCCAAGAAGCTATTTCCTTTGCGGGCCATATGGGGCTTGGAAAGTTAATAGTTTTATTTGATGACAATGGAATATCTATAGATGGCCCTATCTCCTTATCCACTTCAGATGACCAAATTCTTCGTTTTAAGGCTAGTAATTGGCACACAATAGAATGCAATGGGCATTCTTCTAAAGAGATTGAAAGTGCTATTAAAGAATCGATTAGTGAGCCAAGACCTTCATTGATTGCATGTAAAACAAAAATTGGGTTTGGTTCACCTAATAAAGAGGGAAAATCTTCTAGCCATGGAGCTCCTATGGGTGAAGAAGAAATAAATTTAATTAGAAAGAAATTAGGATGGAATAATGAGCCTTTTGACATTCCAGAAAAAATCTTAAACTTATGGAAAAAAAATGGTTTAAGAAATATAGATGAGAGAAAATCTTGGGAAAAGATATTTTCAAATTCAGTTTATTATCAAGAAATTACTGATTTGCTTCAAAACAAGCATGTATTAAATATAGAAGAAAAATTAGAATCGTATAAAGAAAATATATCTGAAGATAGAGCTTCTATTGCCACTAGAAAATCTAGCGAGAATGTTCTTAATGAATTGACGGTGAAATTATCTAATTTAATAGGTGGGTCAGCGGATTTAACTGGGTCCAATAATACTTTAGCAAAAGGTCAAAATATTATTTCATCTAAAGATTTTACCGGAAGTTATATATATTATGGAATCAGAGAACATGGGATGGCTGCTATAATGAATGGAATTGCTTTACACTCTGGTTTAATTCCATATGGAGGGACTTTTCTAGTCTTTACTGATTATTGCAGACCTTCTATTCGTTTGTCAGCATTAATGGGCTTAAGAGTTATATATATCATGACTCATGATTCTATAGGCTTAGGCGAAGATGGACCTACTCATCAACCTGTTGAACATTTATCGGCTTTAAGAGCAATTCCTAATTTAGAAGTATGGAGGCCTGCAGATAGTGTAGAAACATTGGAAGTATGGCAAGCTTCTCTTCAATCATTAAATACTCCAAGTGTTATTGCTTTATCTAGACAAAATTTAAAACCGGTTAGAAAGAAATTTATAAAAAATAATTTATCAGCTTTTGGGGCATATATTTTAGTTGATAATGATGATGCTGATATTTGTTTATACTCTTCAGGTTCTGAGATAGAAATCGCAATAAATGCTTCAGAAAAATTAGAACTTGAAGGCATTAAAACGAAAGTAATATCTGTTCCATCCATAGATAGGTTCTACTTACAAAATAAAGAGTATAGAGATAAAATTGTTAATTCTATTCCTAAAATAGTTATAGAAGCTGGTGTAAGACAAAGTTGGGATTACATATTAAACAAAGATGATATTTTTATAGGAATGACCGGTTTTGGATCTTCAGCTCCAGCCAAAGACTTATATGAGCATTTTTCTATTACTGAAGAAAAAGTAGTTAGTTCAGCTAAATTATTATTAAACAGGAGAAAAACATGACAGTAAAAGTAGCAATAAATGGATTTGGAAGAATAGGTAGATTAGTTTTAAGAGCTATAATCGAATCTAAACGAAATGATATCAAAGTTGTAGCAATAAATGATTTAGGTTCGGTTGAAGCTAATGCCCATTTATTAAGTTATGATAGTGTTCATGGAAAGCTCAACAGTAAAGTAAATGTAACTTCTGAAGGAATTAATACTGATCATGGAAATATAAAAGTATCTTCTGAAAGAAATCCTGAAGATCTTCCATGGGGAGATTTAGATATAGATATAGCTTTAGAATGCACAGGACTATTTACTAAGAAAGAAGATGCAAATAAACATATAATAGCTGGAGCAAAGAAAGTTTTAATATCAGCTCCTGGAAATGGTGTTGATTATACAGTAGTATATGGTGTCAATGAAAAAGGTATAACAAATGATCATAAGATTATTTCAAATGCAAGTTGTACTACTAATTGCTTAGCTCCCGTAGCAAAAATATTAAATGAACTTGTCGGTATTGAAAGCGGTTTTATGACCACTGTTCACGCTTTTACAGGAGATCAACCTGTTTTAGATACCTTGCATTCTGATTTAAGAAGGGCAAGGGCAGCGTCGTCTTCAATGATACCTACTTCGACTGGTGCTGCAAAAGCTGTTGGATTAGTATTACCAGAGTTATCAGGTAAATTAGATGGAACTGCTGTTAGAGTACCGACAGTAAATGTGTCAATGGTAGATTTAACTTTTTATGCACAAAAAGCTACCTCTATAGAAGAAATAAACAAATCAATAAAAGAAGCAGCTTCAGGAAGTTTATCGGGTGTTCTTACATATAATAATGAGCCTTTAGTATCAATTGATTTTAATCATAACCCTGCTTCATCAAATTTTGATGCCACTCAGACACAAGTAGTTAAAGAAAAATTAGTTAGAGTTTTATCTTGGTACGATAATGAATGGGGTTTTTCAAATAGAATGGCTGATGTGGCAGTTCTAATGGGGAAATAAATATGCCGCTTAAAACTATTGAAAATTTAGATGTCGCTGGAAAAATTATTTTAGTAAGATGTGATTTAAATGTTCCAATATCTGAAGATGGTGAAATTTCGGATACCAGTAGAATTGAAAGACATGCTCCTACAATAATTACTTTAGTAAATAAAGGTGCCAAAGTCGCTTTGCTCTCTCATTTTGGAAGACCAGGAGGAAAATTTGATGAAAATTATTCTTTAGGGTTTGTTTCAGAAAGTATATCAGAAATTTTTAAAGCTGCAGAGATAGTTGTTATTCCTGATTGTATTGGTGGTGTTGCAAAACAAGTTCTTAATGACTTACCTAATGGAGGAATAGCTCTTTTAGAGAATGTAAGATTCTATGAAGGAGAAGAAAAAAATGATGATAGTTTCTCTAAATCTCTAGCTGATTTAGCTGATATCTATATAAATGACTCTTTTTCAGTTTGTCATAGAGAGCATGCTTCAGTTCATGGCATTACTAAATTTTTGCCGTCTTTTGCTGGTTTAGCCTTACAACTTGAAATTGAGATGCTTGAAAAAGTTTTAGAAAATCCTGAACCCCCTATGATGGCTATTATTGGAGGTTCAAAAGTGTCTACGAAACTAAAGTTATTATCCAATATGGTAGAAAAAATGAAGTTTTTGGCAATTGGAGGAGGTATGGCTAATACTTTTTTAGCAGCTCAAGGCACAAATATAGGATCATCTTTTTATGAAAAAGATATGATAGATGAAGCAAATAAAATAATGGAAAAGGCAAAAAGTATAGATTGTGATATTATTTTACCTGTAGATGCCGTTGTAGCAGATAAATTAGAGTTTGGAGTTGAGAGTTTTTCTATTGATTTAAATAATATAAAAAAGAATAATATGATTTTAGATGTAGGTGAAAAAACTGTGGAATTAATATCTAATGGCATTATCAATAGTAAAACTCTTCTATGGAATGGCCCACTAGGTGTTTTTGAAATTCCTCCATTTGATGAAAGTACATCTTCTTGTGCTTTAACAGCTGCAATGATGACTAGAGCTGGCGGATTAGTTAGTGTAGCAGGTGGAGGAGATACGGTTGCCGCACTAAATAATGCAGGCGCATCAGGCGGCTTTTCTTATATATCTGTTGCTGGGGGAGCATTTTTGGAATGGATAGAAGGAAAAGTTTTACCTGGAATACAAGTTTTGAATGATTAAATAGGGAGAAATTATAATGAAAATGACTAGAGTAGTTAAAAATATATTAAGCAATTATGAAAGTGATAACCCCGGAACAAAGGCTAATATTGCTAGAATTTTAATGCATGGAAAGTTAGCAGGTACAGGCAAACTAGTTATACTTCCAGTCGACCAGGGTTATGAACATGGTCCTGCTAGATCCTTTTCACCAAATCCTGATGCATATGATCCCCACTATCATTATAAACTTGCTATTGATGCTGGCTTGAATGCATATGCAGCTCCTCTAGGAATGTTAGAGGCCGGTGCGGACACATTTGCTGGTCAAATTCCAACTATATTAAAATTAAATAGTGCCAATAGTTTATCTACTCTAAAAGATCAAGCAGTGCATGGGTCTATAGAAGATGCTTTAAGACTAGGATGTTTGGCAGTAGGGTTTACTATTTATCCTGGTTCAGAATATCAGTTTGAAATGATGGAAGAACTGAAAGAGCTAGCTTTAGAAGCAAAATCTTTAGGTTTAGCTGTAGTAGTTTGGTCATATCCTAGAGGAGGAAATTTATCCAAGGAAGGAGAGACTGCCATGGATGTATGTGCATACGCAGCACATATGGCAGCTTTATTAGGAGCACATATTATAAAGGTAAAACCTCCTTCAGCGCATATAGAGCAAAAAGAAGCTCAAGATTCATATAAAAATTTAGACATATCAAGTTTAACTCAAAGGATAGCTCATGTAATGCAGTCATCTTTTAATAATAGAAGAATAGTAGTATTTTCCGGAAATGCGTTTACGGATATGCAAGGATTATTAAATGATATAAGGGAAATTCGTGATGGGGGAGGTAACGGCTCGATTATTGGTAGAAATACTTTCCAAAGACCAAGAGATGAAGCACTTTCAATGCTTAATAAAGTAATAGATATATATAAAGGTAAAAATTAAGGGAATATGAGCAAGAATAAATCATTAACAAAATTATATTTAATTTCTCCATCTGAAATAATAGTTAATGAATTTGAAAAATCTTTAGAATTGGTTCTAAAAACAGGTTTGGTATCCTGTTTTCAACTGAGGCTTAAGAATATAGAAGATGATTTTATAATTTCTGCTTCTAAAAAACTTATTCCAATATGTAAAAAATATAATGTTCCATTTATATTAAATGATAGGTTAGACCTCGCTAATAAAATGAATGCTGATGGGGTACATTTAGGAGAAAATGACGGTAGTATTTTGGAAGCTAGAAAATTATTAGGTACAAAAGCAATAATAGGTGCTTCATGTTATAATTCTAAACATTTAGCAATGGAGGCTGCCGAAAAAGGGGCTGATTACGTAGCATTTGGTGCTTTTTTTGAAACTACTACTAAACAACCAAAGTCTAAAGCAGAATTATCTACAGTAGAAGACTGGGTTTATATAAGTCAAATTCCTTGTGTAGCAATAGGAGGAATTAATGCTTTAAATTGTCATGGCTTAGTGAATGCGGGTGTTGACTTTATAGCCGTAATTGGATGCATATGGAATAATAAAGAACAGCCAGAAGTAGCTATAAAACAATTTGAGAATATTTTAATTTAAAATTTTATATATTTTATATGAAAAAATTATTATAAACCTATTTTAAAATTAAGTAATAATTTAAAATATTAGTAATAGGAGTGATTATCATGAAAATTAATGGTAATGCAATTAAACCAGGTAATATTATAGAACATCAAAATGCACAATGGAGAGCTATAAAATGTATGGCAGTGAAACCTGGAAAGGGAGGAGCTTTTAATCAAGTTGAATTAAAGAACCTCAAGACGGGCTCAAAATTAAATGAACGTTTCAGAGCAAATGAAGTTGTAGAAAAACTAAGTATAGATACTAGGCCATATCAGTATTTATTTAGTAGTGATGAAATGTTAACCTTTATGGATTCAGAAACTTTTGAACAAATTGAGCTATCTATTTCATTGATTGGGGAACAAAAAGCATTTTTAAAAGATGGTATGGAGGTTATATTAGAGATAGTTGATGGAAAGCCTATAGGAATAGATTTGCCGGAACAAGTAGTTCATGAGGTAATTGAAACTGAGTCAGTGGTAAAGGGTCAAACAGCATCATCTTCTTATAAACCAGCAATATTAGATAATAACTTACGCATTATGGTTCCTCCTCATATCACTACAGGCACTAAAGTGATAGTTGCTACTTTAGATTGTAGTTACGTAGGGAAAGAAAAAGCTTAAAATTGGAAATTTTATGATTAGATATTCTGCTAATATTACCATAATGATGTCTGCTGCTAGAAAAGCATCTAAATCTATATTAAGAGACTTTGGAGAATTAGAAAAGCTTCAAGTGTCTATTAAAGGACAAAATGATTTCGTGACTATGGCTGATATAAAGGCACAAGAAATAATTCATTATGAACTTTCAAGGGCTAGAGATAATTATGGTTTTTTAATGGAAGAAAGTAAAAATAGAAATAAAATAGAGGATAATGAGTTTACATGGATCATTGATCCGATTGATGGAACATTAAATTTTATGAATGGAATACCATATTTTGCCATTTCTATTGCATTGACCCAAAAAGAAAAATTAATTTCCGGGGTGATATATGATCCCGTACATAATGATTTTTATTGGGCAGAAGATGGAGTAGGAGCATATCTTAATGACCAGAGGTTGAGAGTTACTAATAAGGTTAATCTTGATAAATCTATAATTGCATTAGGTATACCTTTTCTTGGAAGGGGTAATCATAAAGAGCATATAAAAAGCCAGGAAGCAGTTATGTCCAAAGTAGCTGGTTTGAGACGGTTTGGAGCTGCATCACTAGATTTAGCTTATGTTGCTGCAGGAAGAGTAGATGGGTTTTGGGAATATGGCCTAAGCCCTTGGGATGTAGCCGCAGGCATAATATTAGTAAAGGAAGCAGGTGGTTTGGCTATAGGAATTAATAATAAAGAAAATCCTTTATTAACAGGAAATATTGTAGCAGGTAATATTAATATTGTTAGAGAGCTACAGAATATACTAAACTCTTAAAGTATCACATTATCAAAAAGTTGTAATAATCTATTAATTAACTTATTTTAATCTTATGATATTGATTAATAAATATTTAGGAAATAAAAATGAATAGTCCAAGTAGGTTCATTCAAAGAATGATAGTTTTTATTATCTTGAATTTAGTATTAGGGTTTTTTCTGATAAGCTCTTTAGTTGATGCTTTTTTGACCAATCCTATAATAAATGGATTAATTTTTTCTGTTTTAGCTTTTGGCATAATAATTATTTTTAGGCAGGTATATACGCTTCTTCCAGAAATTGAATGGATAGAAGGATATAAAAGAAATAAATCAACGGGACTTACTGGTAATGTTAAGACAAAAAAACTAATCTTACTTGCCCCAATGGCAGGTATGCTAGTAGAACATAAGGGTAGGTTTACTATCTCTTCATTAGCGATGAGGTCACTTTTAGATAGTTTGAACTTAAGATTAGATGAAACAAGAGAAATTTCACGATATTTGATAGGCTTATTAGTTTTCTTAGGTTTATTAGGTACTTTTTGGGGATTATTAAGTACTATTGAGTCGGTAGGAACGGTTATAAACTCATTAGGAGTAGCTGGAGAAGATAGTACATCTATGTTCTTAAAATTAAAGGAAGGATTAAAACAACCTTTAAATGGTATGGGGACCGCTTTTTCATCATCTTTGTTTGGCTTATCTGGATCCTTAATATTAGGGTTTTTAGATATACAAGCCTCTCAGGCACAAAACCAATTTTATAATGATGTAGAAGAATGGTTATCTTCAATGAGTTTAATATCAGTTAATCCTTCTTCCAATAAAGATTCTAAAAAAATTCATGAAGAGGGAGTTCCTGTATATGTGCAAGCTTTATTGGAACAAACTGCAGAGAGTATTGATTCCTTGCAGAGAACTCTAGGGCGTGGAGAAGATGAAAGAAAACATTTGGCAGATAATTTTGCAAATTTAGCTGAAAAAATGTCTGCTGTTGCAGATCAAATAAAAACCAATCAAAAAAATATAGAAAAAAATAATGGTAATTCAATTGATATTAAACCAATTGTTGATCTTATGAAAGATAATCTAAATGGTTTTGATGAGCCTACGAAAGAGCATATAAGAAGCATGGATATCTCTATTAAAAGGTTAGTAGAAGAAAATAATCAAGCTAATAAACAACTTGTTTCTGAGTTGAGATCAGAAATTAAATTATTAGCAAAAACAATATCGGCTGCTGTAGAGAAAAATAAAAAATAATTATTTGGAGTTAGAGTATTGATTAGGTCAAGAAGTAGAACAAGGCGTTCAGCAGATATATGGCCTGGTTTTGTTGATGCAATATCGACTTTACTACTAGTTTTAATATTTTTATTAACAATTTTTGTATCGTCCGAATTTCTTTTATCTAAATTATTATCAAATAAAGATGACGCATTGGAAGGATTAAATATTCAAATAAACCAACTGTCAGAGTTACTATCTCTTGAAAAAAGAGAAAATAGAGATCTTTCAAATACAATTTCAAGACTTAATAAAAAATTAAATAATGCAGGAGAAGCAACTGATCTTTTAAGTATGGAATTTTCAGATTTAAAGAATAAGAATTTAGAGTTAAATAGGTTATTGAGTTCCTTAAAAGAAAGCACTAATAATATAAAAAACGATAATAAGAATTTAGAAATTGAGAATGATAATTTAGAAAATGAGCTTAAAGAATTATTGATAACTTTAAGAGCTACTTCAGTAAAATTAGAGGCAGCAGAAGAGGAGATAAAATTATCTGAAGCCGCAAAAAATCAAGTTAATGTATTAAACATGCAAATAGTAGAGTTAAGAGACCAACTTAATATACTGCAAAATCTACTAGATATGAATTCAGAAGAAGTAAAAAAGAAAGATATCCAAATTGTTGAATTAGGAAAAAAACTTAATACTGCTTTAGCAGTAAAAGTGGGAGAATTAAATCAATATAAATCAGAATTTTTTGGAAGACTTAGAGCGATATTAGGTAATAGAGAAGATATTTTAATAGTAGGAGATAGATTTATATTTCAGTCCGAAGTTTTATTTGAATCCGGTTCAGCAGATATTGGAACAGAAGGTTTAATTCAACTTGCAAATTTATCTAGAATATTGCTTGATATTACTAAAGATATCCCCAACGATATTCCTTGGGTACTCCAAATACAGGGGCATACAGACCAAAACCCAATAAACACTCCTCTATATCCTTCTAATTGGGAGTTAAGTGCAGCGAGAGCAATTTCTGTCGGTAGGGTACTGATTAATTCTGGTGTAGATTCGGATAAGATTTCAGTTGCAGGTTTTGCAGAATTTCAGCCATTAGAATTAGGTGATGACCCATCCTCGCTTAGAAAAAATAGAAGAATAGAAATAAAATTAACACAACCTTGATAGACTATATTTTTCTTTTTGGACTTAAAGTTTCGGGAGTTATAGAATTATCACTTAAATAGTCTGGCCATTTAGTACCAGTAATAAGACACTCTATTATTTTAGAAATACCAGGTGATGTTTGTATACCATATCCCCCTTGTCCTGCTAACCAGTAAAAGCCTGATTGCAAGGGGTCTTCACCTACGATGGGTGTTCTATCTGGAAAAAATGATCTTAATCCAGCCCATTTATGATTAATTTTTTTAATATTAAAATTTGTAGCATTTTGTAGTCTATCAATAGTCATAGCTATATCTAACTCTTCAGGTTGTGCATCACATGGAGGACTATCTGTTTCATCAGCAGGTGACGCTAAAATATTTCCAGCTTCGGATTTAAAGTAGAAGTTATCTTCGATGTCTATTACAACCGGCCATTGTGAGGTATTTAAATTTGATGAATTTTCAAAAATAACCACTGTTCTTCTTTTTGGAGATAGATTAAGTGGGTTACAACCTGCTAATATAGAAACTTCGTCGCACCAAGCTCCTGCAGCATTTATTAAAATTGGAGATATAAACTTATTATTCTTTGTTATTACATTCCATAATCCATTTTTTTTTGTAATTTCTTTTGCTTCTTCATTAAATAAAATTTTTCCATTATTTTCTTTAAGTCCGCGAGCAAACCCTTGGTGTATTAAGTCAACATCCATAACTTTTGAGTCAGGTTCGTGAATAGCACGGTCTAAATATTCTTCTTTTATTATAGGAACCATATTAAGTACTGATTTTTTATCAATTTCGAATACATTTGCAGAAACTGATTCTGCGTATTTTAATTCTTTATCTACTATATTAGATTGATTTTTATTAGCTATAAAAAGTGAACCTCCATATTTAGTCATTAATTCATTATCTTTAAAACATGCAGGAGGATTTTCTAAAAAAAATCTACTTGCCTTAGTAATTGATCTTATTATTTTGTTTCCATAATTTTCAGTAAAAAAAGCTGCAGATCTTCCAGTGGTATGATAGCCAAGTAAAGTTTCTTTTTCTAGAACTGTAACTTTCCCATATTTTGATAATCGATAAGCCGCTGACATTCCTGCCATTCCAGAACCAATGATTAAAAAATCCGATTGCATAAATTATTCTGCTATTTGAAGTTTATTTTTACTATATTCATCTTCTAAACTTCTTAATTTATTTGCAATGTGGCTAGATGGTTTTGTAAATCTAGCCAAAAGATCATATAAAGCTGGAACTATAAATAAACTTAAAACAGTTGAGAATGTAACTCCTCCAACTATAACCCAACCAATAGATGCTCTACTTTCTGCTCCTGCTCCTGTAGCTAAAGCAAGTGGCATTGCACCAAATACTGTAGCTATAGTAGTCATTAAAATTGGTCTTAACCTTGCAGCTGCAGACTCTTTTACTGCATCTCTAATTGATCTACCTTGTTCTCTTAATTGATTAGCAAATTCTACAATTAATATTGCGTTTTTAGCAACTAAACCTATTAACATAACTAAACCAATTTGACTATAAACATTTAAGGTGATTCCTGTAAAGAATAACGTTGCTAAAGCTCCAGTTATTGCTAATGGAACAGATAACATAATTATAATTGGATGAACAAAACTTTCAAATTGAGCAGCTAAAACTAAAAATACAACTAGCAGTGCTAGTCCAAATGTAATCATAAGAGAAGAAGATGAATCTCTAAATTCGCGAGATTGTCCTGCATAAGAAATTCTTGCTTCTGGCGGAAGACTTGTAAGAGCTAAGTTATCAAGATAATCCAATGCTTCTCCTAAGCTGTAACCTGGAGCAAGAGATGCTGAGATAGTTACAGAACGCATTCTATCAAATCTATTTAGTTCTTTAGGGGCAGCAGTCTCATTTGTAGTAATTAAATTATTTAATGGAATAAGATTATTTTTTGAATTTCTAATGTATATATTTTCTAGATCATTAGGTGTTTCTCTATCTTTATTTCTTGCTTGAAGAACTACATTATATTGCACACCTCTATCATTAAGTGTAGTAACAAAACGTGACCCAAGCATAGTTTCTAAAGTTCTTCCTATATCAGCTATGGAGACTTCCATTGTTGCAGCTCTATCTCTATTAATATCAACTTTTAATTCAGGTTTTGTCTCCTTATAATCTGCATCAACACTTAATAATTTTGGGTTTTCTTCTCTAGCTTTATTTATAATGACTTTACTCCAGTCTTTAAGGGTGTCGTAGCTTGGTCCACCTAAAACAAATTGAACGGGAGATTTTCTTCCTGGTTGGTTTAAACTAGGAGGATTAATAGCGAAGACATTGGCTCCAGGTATTCCAAGTAATTTAGGAAAAAACTCTTTTACTATATCTTGTTGACTTCTTAACCTTTCTTGCCAAGGTTTTAGAACTACAAATGCAATTGCAAAATTTACTGGGCTAGGCCTACTTAATCCTGGAGCGAGGACTCCAAATAGTGTATCTATTTCTTTCGAACCTTGAGGACCGATAGAAGCTAATTTATCCTCTACCTCTAAAAGATAGTCTCTTGTATAGTTTAAAGTAGCACCTTCTGGTGCCATTAAAACTACTAAAAATACTCCTCTATCTTCTGTTGGAGCAAATTCTTTAGGTACTTCTTTATATAAATTATAAGCAGCAGCTGAGAAAGCAATTCCTACTGCTAGAATTATAATTGGAAAAGATAGAGTTTTACTTAATGCCCACTCATAACCTTGATTTAGTAGCAAAAATACTTTTTCGCTACCTTTATAAAGAAAGTTATTAGATTGCTTTTGCATTAAAATTTTTGAACACATCATTGGCGTTAATGTTAAAGCAACTAAGCTTGAGAATAATACTGCGCCAGCAATAGAAATTCCAAATTCACTAAATAACCTACCTGTATTTCCTCCCATCATAGAAATAGGAACAAATACAGCAATTAAAGATAGAGTTGTAGCAATAACTGCAAAACCTATTTGTCTGGAACCTCTTAATGAGGCTAAAAGAACCGGTTCTTTATTCTCAATTCTTCTATGTATATTTTCTAAAACTACAATTGCATCATCTACTACTAGGCCTACAGCTAAAACATATGCAAGAAGAGTCAAAACGTTAATTGAAAAGCCAAAAATATTTAAAATAATGAATGATGAAATTAGAGATACAGGAATGGCTATAGCTGGAATAAGAGTGGCTCTAAATGACCTTAAAAATATAAAAATTACAGCAATAACTAACGCCATTGCTATAGCAAGTGCTTTGAAAACTTCCTTTATAGAAGCATCAACAAATCTAGATCTGTCATAAGCTACAAAAAGTTCAACCTGTTGAGGAAGGCTTGACTGTATTTCATTTAATTTAGCTCTTATACCATTTGCTATTTCTAATTCATTAGCTTTTGATTGTTTAATTACACCTAAGCCAATAGCTGGCTCTCCATTTGCTCTTACTTCATATCTTTCTTCTTCTGTACCTAAATTAACTTCTGCTACATCACTTAATCTAATTAAGTAATCAGACTTTTGCATTACTACGATATTCTTAAATTGTTCTTCAGTTACTAAGCCAGAATCTGTTCTCACTGCAAATTCTCTTCTGTTTGATTCAACCCTACCAGAAGGAAGTTCTAAATTTTGTTTAAGTAAAGCATTTTCTATATCATTCACTGTTATTCCATATGCTGCCATTGACCTTCTATTTAGCCAAATTCTCATGGCTGGTTTTCTTTCACCTCCTATCATTACCTTTGCTACCCCAGGAACAACTGAAAATGTATCTACTAAATATCTATCTGCATAATCACTAAGTTGAATAGCATTCCATTCTTTACTCCTCATGCCAATCCAAATAAATGGGCTTGCATCTGCCTCAGTTTTAAGTACTACTGGTGATTCTGTATCTAAAGGAAGGTTACCTATACTTCCAGATACTTTATCACGCACGTCACTGGCAGCAGCATCTATATCTCTTGTCACAACAAATTCAATAGTAACTTCTGATCTTTCTTCTCTACTTTTAGAAGTAATTTGTTTTACTCCTTCGATGCCACTTACTGATTCTTCAATAATCTGTGTTACTTGACTTTCAATTATTGTTGCAGGAGCGCCCTTATAAAGTGTAATTACAGATACAATCGGAGCATCAATATCCGGGTATTCTCTTACTGCTAAATCTTTCATTGAGGATAAACCAAAGATTACGAGTATTAAACTAACTACTGCAGCAAAAACAGGTCTTTTAATAGATATGTCTGATAATAAAAGAGTGCGTTCTTTAGTATCTATTTTTTTTGTCATAATAAATTAATCCTGTCTAATTATCAGTTTCACGAATAGTAACCTTAGATCCATCTCTTACTTTTTGAATGCCTCCAGTTACAACTATTGCATCTTCATCTATACCTTCAGTAACCTCTACTTCACCAGTTAGTCTTTGACCTAACTTCACCGGAGTAGCTTTAGTAACACCATTGTTGATGACGTATACAGTTCTTTGTGTGCCATCTGTAAGAACAGACTCCTCTGGTATAATAATAGCATTTTTATGAGTCATAACGGGTAACTTCACAACCATAAACATTCCAGGTTTTAGCTTTAATTCATTATTAACAATTTCAGCCCTAACTGTTATAGATCTAGAATCACGACTTATTCTTGTATCAATTGATTTGATAGTTCCAGTAAACATCTCTTCTTCCCATGCACGAGAAAAAGTTTTAATTTTTGTTCCTATTTTTAGAGAAGAAATTGCAGCTTCTGGAACTTCAAAATCTATCTCTATTGGGTCTATACTGTCTAGTGATGTCATAACTTCACCTGGCTCAAGGTATTCACCAATACTTTTAATTTTAAGTCCAATAATTCCATCAAATGGTGCTCTTATGGTTTTTTTGTTAAATTTATTTTTAGCTATATTTAATGCTGCTTTTGCAATTTGGAGTTGGGCTAGAGCTTCAGTTTCGTCTGTTAAAAGTTGATCTAATCTTGTTTTAGCAATGTTATTAGTTTGAGATAATTTTTCTGCACTTCTTGCCAACCTTTTTCTTCTTTCCAATAACGCTGTCCATCTATCTACTTCAGCTTTTTGTATATTAATTTCAGCTTTTTCTATACTCGATTCCAGAATAAATAATATATTATTTTTTTTAACCCTTTGTCCTTCTGTAAATTTTATTTCAGTTACTATTCCATTAACTTCAGATGTTACATCTATAGAATCTAATGCTTTAAGATTGCCCACTACTTCCATATCAACAGTTATATCGTCTATTCTAACTTGTTTTGCATCAATTGCCGTTGGTGGTCTTTCTGCTTTAGTATTATTATTTTTATTATTGTCTGCACCAGTTACTATTGACCAATTATCCCATAATAACCAAGCTAAGGCACCAATAAAAATGACTGTAAAAATTTGAATTAAGATAGATCGCATCTATTTTTCCTATATAATTAATTATCAAGATTGAATTATACATATATATTATTATTATTATATAACTTTTATAAAAAAATTGGATTTTAAAAATGTCGGATAATAGTAAAAAACAAGATATAGATAATATGACTTTCGAAGAAGCTTTAAAATCACTTGAAGAAATAGTGGGACAATTAGATTCTGGTGAAATAGATTTAGATAAAGCAGTAGAGGCCTATGAAAGAGGAACAAATTTAAAAATTCATTGTGAAAAAAAACTAAAAGAAGCCCAACTTAGAGTTGAAAAAATAGAAGTAGATAAAGAGGGTGAATTAACTACTAAAGCTTTGGACATGGAGTGAACGAAAAAGTAAAACAAAACCAGCCTGATTTTTTAGAGCATTTAAATTCCTTTAGAGATAAATTTGATAAATTTTATGGTCAAAAGTATTTTATTGATAATATTCCAGAAATTTTAAATGAGAGTATTGGCTATATTAATTCTACAGGAGGTAAAAGGATTAGACCATTTTTAGTATATGAATGTGCTTCCTTATTTGATGTGAAATTTGAAGAATCCATAGATGCCGCTATTGCTATAGAAATGGTTCATACATATTCATTAATCCATGATGATTTACCAGCTATGGATGATGATGATATGCGAAGAGGAAATGAAACTCTTCACAAAAAATATAATGAGGCTATAGCAATACTTTCTGGAGATGCGTTATTAACAGACTCATTTGTTTTATTAGTAGAGAGGTATAAAAATATTGATATAAATATATGTATTGAACTAATAAAGCTTTTATCTAAATCTGCCGGAAGTGCTGGAATGGTCGGAGGACAAATACTAGATTTATTCTCTAATGAGAATAATAATAAAAGTGTAGAACTTATGAATGAAATGAAGACAGGGGCTTTGATCAGCTGCGCAACCTGTTTTGGAGCAATTTTGGGAAAGGGCTCAAAAGAGGACTTTAATAATATGTATAATTATGGCAACTCTATCGGTAAAGTTTTTCAAATTAAAGATGATTTATTAGACCTTAAAGGCGATGAAAAAATATTAGGTAAAAAAACTAACAAAGACAAAATAAAAGGAAAATATAGTTTTGTGGATTTATACGGAGAAGAAAAAGCAAAAAAAATAGCTGTTACTCATATAAACCAAGCTAAGGATGTGCTTTCAGGCTATGGCAAAAAAAGTTATTATTTAAATTTGCTTGCTGACTATATTCTAGACAGAAAGAAATGAAAAAAACTAAAGTACGTCTCGATGAATTAGTTGTTAAAAAAGGTTTTGCTGACACTAAATCTGTTGCTCAGTCACTTATAATAGCTGGTAAAGTATTTCTTAAAGAAATAAAATTAGATAAGCCAGGATACTCAATTTCAACAAATGCTGAAATATCTTTGAGAGGACCGTTACATCCTTGGGTATCTAGGGGTGGTATTAAACTAGATCATGCTTTAAAAAATTTTCAAATAAATGTTAGTGGTTTAATAGCACTAGATATAGGTGCATCTACTGGAGGCTTTAGCGACGTTTTACTTAAAAACGGAGTTAAGAAGTTGTACGCCGTTGATGTAGGTTATGGTCAGTTACATGAAAAAATATTAAATAATCCTAAGGTTATTTCCATAGAAAGAAAAAATGCACGATATCTTAGTAAGATGGATATAGAAGAAAATATTGACATACTAGTATGTGATGCAAGTTTTATAAGTTTAACTAAAATTCTGTCTGAACCACTTAAACTATGTTCTGAAAATGCACAACTTATAGCTTTAATAAAACCACAGTTTGAACTAGAAAAAAAATTTATTGCTAAAGGTGGAGTAGTAAAAGATGAAAAATTAAGGAGTAGCGTTTGTGAAAATATTAGATTATGGATAGAAGATAAGATGAGCTGGAAAGTAATTCAAATTATTAAGAGTCCAATTACGGGACCAAAAGGTAATGTTGAATACTTATTATATGCTAGTAAATAATTATTCCCTACCCATATTATGATATTCGGCATTAGGACGCATATCAGTTCCAGCAGCTATACGATTTGACATGTTAAAGAAACTAGCCACTTCTACTATTTCTAGTATTTCTTCTTCTGAAAAACCTGCTTCACGTAATATATTTCTATCTGAGTTATCAACTTTACTTGGATTTTCTGTAAGTTTAAAGGAAAAATCTAACATAAGCTTATGTCTAATATTTAAGCTGGCAGATCTATAGTTTATCATTAATTCATCACCTAGATATTGGTTTTTACTTAGTTGCCTTACTGCTGCACCGTGGGCTATCAAGCAATAAAAACATTTATTACAACTAGATACTACTACTGCAATCATTTCACGTTCTAATTTAGATAAATGTCCTTCCTTTAACATTAATCTATTATAAAAGTTTACAAAGTTCTTTAATCTATCTTTGTCAGACGCATTCGCTAAAATGACATTTGGAACCATTCCTAACTTTTCTTTACAGACATTAATATAATGCTTCATTTCTTCATCAAGTAGTTCTAATTTAGGCTCAATATTTAAATCCCAAATATACTTTTCTTCTTTATTTTTTTTCATTTTTTAAATTCCGAGTAATAGCTATATGTTGTAAGGCCTGATCTGCTAAAACGATAGCAACCATTGCTTCACCTACAGGCACTGCTCTAATACCAACACATGGGTCATGCCTTCCTTTGGTAATAATATTAGTTTCTTTTTTATTTTTAGTTATAGTTTTTCTAGATTGTAAAATAGAGCTTGTTGGTTTAACTACAAATCTACTGATAATATCTTGCCCTGAAGAAATACCACCTAATATCCCTCCAGCATGATTAGAAAGAAATTTTACTTGCTTATTTTTATCTATTCTAATTTCATCTGCATTAGTTTCTCCTGTTAAATCCACAACTGAAAAACCGTCCCCAATCTCTACTCCTTTTACTGCATTAATACTCATTAACGCGCTTGCAATATTAGCATCTAATTTTTGATATATAGGTTCACCTAATCCAACAGGAATATTTTTTGCTATTATTTCTATAATTGCACCACATGATAATCCCTTTTTTCTTATATTTTTTAAATAATTTTCCCATAAAGCTATTGAAGTTTGATCACCGCAAAAAAAGTCATTTTTATTAATAGAATTTTTATTCCATTTACTTTTATTTATTTTATGCGGACCTATTTGTATTACAGATCCAATAATTTCTACTTTATTACTTATTACTTTGGATAACACCTTTTTTGCAATTGCACCGGCCGCTACTCTCATAGCAGTTTCTCTTGCAGAAGATCTTCCTCCTCCTCTATAATCTCGTATTCCATATTTTTCTTGATAAGTATAATCTGCATGCGAGGGTCTAAAGGTATTTTTAATATCCTGATAATCTTTAGACTTATGATCTTCATTTTGAATTAATAATGCTATAGGTGTCCCAGTAGTTTTTCCTTCAAAAACTCCTGATGATATTTTTACAATATCTTTTTCTTTTCTTTGTGTGACGAACTTAGAGGAACCCGGTTTTCTCCTATTTAGATCAGATTGAATATCTTCTTTAGATAATTTAATACCTGGTGGAACACCATCTATAACACAACCTATTTCTGGTCCATGACTTTCTCCAAAAGTGGTATATCTGAAAATTTTACCAAATGAGTTACTTGCCATTATTAAACAACCGAAATATCAGGAGCATCTGGAGATTTCATGCCTACAACATGATAGCCAGAGTCTACATGAAGAATTTCACCAGTAGTTCCAGAAGATAAATTTGATAACAGAAATAAAGCTGCTCCTCCTACATCGTTTAAATTAGTATTTCTTTTAAGAGGTGCATTATATTCATTCCATTTAAGAATATATCTAAAATCACCAATGCCTGATGCTGCTAAGGTCTTAACTGGGCCAGCTGAAATTCCATTAACTCTTATTGCCCTTTCACCTAAATCAGCAGAAAGATACATTACGCTTGCCTCTAACGCTGCTTTTGCAACACCCATTACATTGTAATGCGGAATTACTTTTTCTGCTCCATAATAAGATAATGTTAACATACTTCCACCATCATTCATTATTTTTGAAGCATAATTTGCTACTGCAGTAAAAGAATAGCAGGAGATATGCATAGATTGTAAAAAATTCTTTTTAGATGTTTCAATATATTTACCTTTCAGCTCTTCTTTATCAGAGTATGCAATTGCATGAACAATAAAATCTATTTTACCATATTTATCATGTATTTCATCGAATATGCTTTTTATAGAGTCTTCATTTGAAACATCACATTCAAAAATACCTTTGGCATTTACCTTTTCAGATAGTGGAATAATTCTCTTTTTTAATGCTTCACCTTGATAAGTAAGTATTATGTCGGCTCCATTATCAGATAAAGCTTTTGTAACTCCCCATGCCAATGACCTGTCATTTGCAACCCCCATAACAATTCCAATTTTATTTTTCATAATACCGCTATTAATTATAGAATCTTGTTTTGAATTATCTTCTGGGTGCATATTTTTTCCTAGTTTAAATAAATTATTTATTTTTAGAATATTTTTTTTGATTTAATTATTACAAAAAATTTAATATTAATTATCTAATTTAGAATATTATCCTATATAATATTATATAAATAAATATATAAGGATTGTTATGAAAAGTGAAGAGTTTATGAAGTTTTCTGATCCCATGAAGCTTTTTTCTTTATGGTTAAATGAAGCAAAAGATAACGAAATTAATGATTATAATGCATGTTGTTTGGCAACATGTGACGCAGCTGGTATACCTTCCGCTAGAATGGTTCTTATAAAACATTTTGATGAAAGAGGTTTTGTATTTTTTACTAATTTACACAGCCGCAAAGCAAAAGAATTTGAAAGAAACGTAAGGGTTGCTTTATGTTTTCATTGGAAATCTATAAAAAAACAAATCAGGATAGAAGGACCTTTGTTAGAACTACCTAAAAATGAATCAGATAATTATTTTGAAAGTAGGTCTAGAGAAAGTCAAATTGGGGCTTGGGCAAGTAAACAGTCGAGCTATCTTCCTAAAGGCTATAAAAGTTTAGAAGAAAGTATAGAATTTTATGAAGAAAAGTATAATGGGCAAGTTATACCTCGTCCTAATTTTTGGTCAGGAAGAATAGTTGTACCAGAGAGAATAGAATTTTGGAAAGATATGGAACACAGACTTCATGAAAGAGTACTTTTTAAAACAGATAATGATAAATGGCTTAAAGAATTTTTATATCCATAATTAATTTGCGGGATATAAAACTCCCAAAGTTTCAGCGACACATGCTGGTTTATCTTCTCCTTCAATTTCTATAGTAAGTTCATTTTTTATCTTAAAGCCAGATTTAGAAGGAGTAACTTCTAAAAGTTTAAATGATCCTCTTAAATTAGACCCAGCCTTTACGGGCGATAAAAATCTAACTTTATCTAAACCATAATTAACTGAGTGAGCAATATTCTTAACTTCATATGTATTATAACTCATCCAAGGGGCAAGAGATAAAGTTAAAAAGCCATGAGCAATTGTAGAGCCAAAAGGACCTTCCTTAGACTTTTCTTCATCCAGATGAATCCATTGATAGTCTTCTGTAGCTTTTGCAAACTCATTAATCCTGTTTTGTGAGACGTTTACCCAGGGACTTTTACCTGTAACTTTACCTACATACTTTTTAAGTTCATCTATAGACTCTAATGTAATCATTTAACTCTCCTAATATTGAATATTTTGAGTACTATATTATATCAGTATTTACATATATAGTTAATATGTTTTATAAAATAAATTATAGGAAATGAAATGACTACAATAAAAAGAAATAAACTAACAGATGATCAATACGCTGTGGCAAGAGAAGGAGCAACAGAGCCACCATTTAGTGGAGCTTATAATTATGAAAAAAGAAAAGGTTCTTATCTTTGTGTAACATGCGATCAAAAATTATTTGATTCAGAAGCGAAATATGAGAGTGGATCAGGTTGGCCTGCATTTTTTGCTCCATTTGATGAAGCAAACATAGTTAATTTTAAAGATACATCACATGGAATGATTAGGACTGAGGTAAAGTGTAGTAAATGTGACTCTCATTTAGGCCATGTTTTCCCTGATGGTCCTGAACCTACTGGATTAAGGTATTGTATTAATTCTATTGTTTTGAATTTTGTAGAAGAATAATATTAAATAGATTTAATTATATTCAAAATATTTTCATTAAGTACAAACCTAGACCCTAGAGTTTTTGCATATTTACCACTTATATTTATAAACTTTTCAACTCCATTTTCTTTGACCCACTTAAAAGCTCCTCCAGTCCAAATAGGCAATCCAATATTTTTTATAGCTATATAGTCATATGCTTCGGGATTATTTAAATCAGCATATTTATTATAATTATAAAAGATATTATTTATAGCACTAACGAGTAGCCTTATTTCTACTTCATCAATTGAAGGTTGATTTTTACTTAAAGGAATTAAATCAATTAATCCGGGCCATATATTAATTTTTTTACCTTCTTTATAATCATAAAAACCTTTATTATTTGATAAACCATTTCTATTAATTTTTTGCATTGATCTTATTAGAGATGCTGTTGATGCATCAGTTGAATCTAACTGATTAATTATACATTGTATATCCAGTTTATCAGCTAATTCTAGAGGCCCTTCTTTAAAATCCAATCTTTTTCCCGCATTTTCTATTAAAGCCGCTGAAACACCATTAAGTAAAAGTTTGACTCCCTCTGCAGCATAGTTTTCTTCAAAAGAGATTTTTATTTTATTAATTAAATCATTAGGTAATTCTATATTTGGTTTATTTAAAATTAAAGTTTCAAGCATAGATTTTGTTTCAATATTTTGAATTAACCAAGTAAAATGTCTAGCTTCAATTTTAAGACCTGAATTAACATCAGTATTTAATCCTTCATAAATTGAACTAATTAATACATTTACCGATGGGTAATGGTTAAAAGTATTGGCATGTAAGGATGCAATTTTTGATATGAAATAGTTTAAATTTTCATTAGAAAAAGGATTAGGTTGATACCTCATAAGTTTTTTATTATCCCAATCTTGTAACGAAGATGGGTTTTTGATTATATATTCTCTAGCTTTATTGAATAACTCACTTTCATCTACTATTTCATTTACTATGTTAAGCTCAAGAGCTTCTTCGGCTGATATCACTTTATCACCTAAAAATAAATTTATACTTTTCTCAATACCAATTTGTCTAGGTAACCTTTGAGATCCTCCAATAGAGGGTATTAAAGAATATTTTGTATTTTTAAAGTAAAAAGTTGTATTATTTTTATTTGCAATTTTGTGATGAGCATGAAGAATAATTTCTAGTCCACCTAATTTTATTTCTCCACTTATTATGCTTACTATAGGTTTACCTATAGTTTCTAATTTTCTCATAGCCTTACTAAATTTAGTAATTGTATTGAATATTAATTCAGAATTTTTAAGCGTCATAAGAAAATTTAAATCATAATCATAATCATAATTATTATGATCAGTAGAAATAATAATACCTTTTAAATTTTTATAATTGGATATAAAATTAATGGATTCTATAAAATCATTTATAAATTCATCATTAATTAATGTATTTTTGGATTTTATTATAAGATTAGTAATGCCGTCATCATCATTACTTACCTTAATATTACTTAAATTCATTAAATTCTTTCAATTATAGTTGCTGTTCCCATTCCAGCGCCAACACACAATGTAACTAGTCCTGTAGATAAATCTCTTCTTTCTAATTCATCTAATACTGTTCCCAATATTATTGCACCTGTCGCTCCTAAAGGATGTCCTAAAGCTATGGCTCCACCATTTACATTGACTTTTGAGTGATCAACATTTAATGCTTCCATGAAACGTAATACTACAGCAGCAAAGGCTTCATTCATTTCAAATAAATCAATATCTGAAGCATCCATATTAGCCTTCTTTAGTGCTTTTTCTGCAGAGTCGGCAGGCCCTGTCAGCATTATTGTAGGTTCAGAACCAATAGATGCAAAGGATCGAATTTTAGCTCTTGCTTTTAATTCATATTTATCTGCCATTTTTTCATTACCTATTAAAACTCCAGCAGCTCCATCTACTATCCCTGAAGAATTTCCGGCGTGATGTACGTGTTTTATAGTTTCTAATTCAGGATATTTTAAAATTGCTACATCATCGAAACCATGATCACCCATTTTTTCAAATGAGGGCTCTAATGCTCCTAGAGATTGCATCGTTGTTTCAGGTCTCATATATTCATCTACTTCTAGAATTGGTAAGTCATTTTGATCTTTCACAGGAATAATGGAATTTTTAAATTTATTATTTTTCCATGCGTCAGAAGCTCTTTGTTGAGAGCTTACAGCATAACTATCTACATCATTTCTGGAATAATTATATTTAGTAGCTAGTAAATCTGCAGAGATACCTTGTGGAACGAAATAAGAATTATAAGCCACAGTAGGGTCAGCCATCCATGCTCCTCCTGAGCTACCTAAAGGAACTCGTGACATAGATTCAACACCTCCACCAACCGATAAATCGGATTGTCCTGACATTACTTGAGCAGCAGCAATATTTACTGCTTCTAAACCTGATGCACAAAAACGATCTACTTGGACTCCACTTACAGTTTGATCCCATTTAGCTTCAAGTACGGCAGTTCTTGCAATATCTGCTCCTTGCTCTCCTATAGGGTGTACACATCCTAAGACAACGTCATCTACGTCTTCCGTATCTAAATTATTTCTACTTTCAATAGATTTAAGAACCTTGGAAGCTAATTGAACTGGCGTAACTTCGTTTAAAGAACCACTTCTCTTTCCTTTTCCACGTGGGGTTCTAACTGTATCAAATATTAGTGCTTCATTCATTTTAAATCTCCTATTTATTATATTACTTCGATAAAGTTCGTCCTATAATTTCTTTCATAATTTCGTTAGTCCCACCATATATTCTTTGAACTCTAGCATCTTCCCAAGACCTAGCAATTGGGTACTCTCTCATATAGCCGTATCCGCCATGAAGTTGGACACATTCATCTACAAGTTTGCATTGTAATTCTGTAGTCCATAACTTGGCCATAGCTCCTTCAACGGCATCAAAATTATTATTTAAATGTTTATCTATACATTCATCAATATATATTTGGGCAACAGATAGTTCTGTTTTTAGCTCTGCTAATTTAAATTTTGTATTTTGAAATTCTGCTATTTTTTTTCCAAAAGCATTTCTTTCATTAACATATTCTATAGTCCAGTCTAATGCTGCTTCTGCTGCAGCTACAGCAGAAACTGCAATAGCTAAACGTTCTTGAGGTAGTTGTTCCATTAAGTTATAGAAGCCTTTACCTTTGGAACCTATAAGGTTTGAAATAGGAAGTTTAACATTATCAAAAAATAATTCAGATGTATCTTGAGCTTTTAATCCTACTTTATCTAAATTTCTACCTCTTTTGAATCCATCTCTATCTCCTTCACACATAATTAGTGAAGTACCTTTAGCACCAGATTTAGGATCAGTTTTTGCAACAACAATTATTAAATCCGCATTTTGCCCATTGGTTATAAAGGTTTTTTGTCCGTTTAATGTAATTTCATCATCTGTTATTTTTGCATTAGTTTTAACAGATTGTAAATCACTACCAGTTCCTGGCTCTGTCATGGCTATTGCTCCCACTAATCTGCCTTCACACATTCCTGGCAACCAACTACTCTTTTGGCTTTCTGTTCCATAATGCAATATATATGGAGTAACTATATCAGAATGAACAGAAATCCCTGGCCCAGTAGCACCTACTTTCATAAATTCTTCAACAATTATAACATTATATCTAAAGTCTGCACCTGAACCACCATACTCTTCTGGAACATTAGGACATAATATACCTGCGGCCCCAGCTTCAAGCCAAAAATCTCTTGAAACAATACCTTTTTTTTCCCATTCGTTGTGGTAAGGTACTACATGTTTATTTACAAACCGTTTAACACTTTCTCTAAACATATTATGAGATTCATCAAATATTTTTCTTTTACTGATCATTTTACAAAATCCTTAATTTATAAATTATTTTAAATGATTGAATTGATTAAGACAATTATGATTTAATAATATTGTCTATAATCTCAAAAGTATTAGTAGATAAATTTTTCTTTTTTCTTATTTTTAGTAGATTTTGCTTAATAATTTTTCTTTTATCTAGCTCTAAATTTTTCCAATTACTAAATGCAGATGCTAGCCCTGATGCAGAACTGGGATTAATAGAGTCTAAATATATAATTTGTTCTGCAATAAATTTATAACCAGAACCCGAAGAATGATGAAAATTAATAGAATTATTTTTTGCAAATGCTGTTAAAACAGCCCTAACTTGATTAGGGTTTTTATAATTAAAATCAGCAAGCTTTATTAATCTCTTAACAACATGCAAATTATTTTTAGTTTTTGCTGAAGCTTGGATTTGAAACCACTTTTCTATCATAATTGGTTGCTTTTTATATTTTTGATAGAACTCAGATATTAAGCGTTTTTTATATTTTCCTTTCATATTACAAATACAAGAAAGACTATAGAGTTTTATAGTCATATTATTAGATGAATTATAAGCTTTTAAAGCTAATTCCTCAGCATTTTTATCTTTCTTTGCAGTTAAATAATCTAAACACACATTATGTAAAGCTCTCCAGCCTCTTAACGAAGAATTTTTTTTCAAATAATATTCATTAAGAATTTTATTAAAGTCCATTTTAAGGGAAAAATTAATATTTCTTAGTATAATATTTCTTGCTTTATAGATTTTTTCTGGATTATATATTTTAGAATTTTCTGCTATTTCATTTTCGGAAGGTACGGATAATAATTCTGCAGCAAAAGCTGGATCACGATAACAATTTTGTAATATATTTTTAATTACTTTTATAAAAAATTTATTTATTTTTATCTCTTTTTTATCCTTAGACTGTTTTAGGCACAAATGTAAAAAATATTTATTGATTTCATCCCATTTTTTAAAAGGATCATTATCATACATCATTAATAATTTAAGTTTTTTTTCGCTTTGCTTTAAGTTTACCTTAACTGGTGATGTAAAACCTCTATTTATAGAAATTGCTGGATCAGATAAAATATTCTTGAATGTAAATTTTTGAGATTTTCGCTTAAGAATTAATAATGATTCTTTATGTGTTTTATTTTTATATAAATTTAAAAAATTTCCATTCTCTCCCAGTAATGATAATTTTAATGGTATCATCATAGGTTTTTTAGTTTTTTGTTTTGGTGTACTAGGTATATTTTGAATAATTTTAATATGTAACTTTTTTTCTTTTTTATTGTAAATTGGCTCAATTTTTAATTCAGGAGTGCCTGCTTGTGAATACCATAAATAGAATTGTCTCAAGTCAATATTATTAGATTGTTCCATTGAAGAAATAAAATTTTCACATGTAGCAGCAATTCCATCATATTTTTTAATATAATATTTAAAGCCTCTTAAAAAACCCTTTGCTGATAATATATTTTCGAGCATTCTAATTAACTCTGCTCCTTTATTATAAACCGTTGCTGTATAAAAATTATTAATTTCTGCATAAGATTTTGGTCTAACTGAATGAGCTAATGGGCCAGAATCTTCAGCAAATTGTATAGTTCTTAGAAGTCGTACATCTTTTATTCGCTTTACGGCTCTTGATCCCATATCAGAAGAAAACTCTTGATCTCTATATACAGTGAGTCCTTCTTTTAAACTAAGTTGAAACCAATCTCTACATGTTATTCTATTACCTGTCCAATTATGAAAATACTCGTGTGCAACAATAGTTTCAATGAAATCATATTCATTATCTGTAGATGTTTTTTTATCAGCAATTAAATATTTAGAATTAAAAATATTTAAACTTTTATTCTCCATTGCTCCCATATTAAAATTATTTATTGCAGCAATATTAAAAATATTTAAATCATATTCAAGATTGTATTTTTTTTCGTCCCACTTCATAGCTTTTTCTAAACTATCTAAAGCAAAAATAACTTTATTCTTATCTTCTTTTCTTATCCAAATATTTAAGTCCACAGGTTTATTTGATTGGGTAAAGAATTTACGATTTGTTTTTGATAATTTTCCTGCAACTAATGCAAAAAGATAAGATGGTTTAGGAAAAGGGTCTTTCCACGTTACCTCTAAATTATTTTTAATTACTTTTTTTGATATTAAATTACCATTAGATAAGATAACTGGAAATTGCTTTTTATCACCAATGACTTTGACAGTATAAATAGATAAAACATCTGGCCTGTCTGGAAAATAAGTAATTCTTCTAAACCCTTGAGCTTCGCATTGCGTAACAAATATTTCATCAGAAATATATAGACCCTCTAGTCTAGAATTTTGTATTGGATTAATATTTGTTATAACTTCAATTGTGCAATTTTTAGGTGGAGAGAATATAACAATTTCTTTTTCTTTTTTTATATATTCTTTAGGTTTAAGTATTTTTTTATTTATTGAGATGGAAATTAATTCAAGGTCTATTCCATCTAAACAAATATTACCAATAATATTAGTAAATTTCATTCTATTTTTTACATAAGTATTGTTATCCCTTAGAAGAAAATCTAAATTTACGGCTTGAAGAACAAAATTCGGTGCTTTATAATCTCTTTGTTTTATTATCTTTGAATTCATATGTTTTTATCTATATTGTTTATTATTAAGTAGTATTTTAAATAGAATAGTAAAGAAAAATTTATAGTAGGTGACTTTTTCATGCAATTAAAATTATATAAATTATTAATTATATTCTTAGTTGTATTTTCTTTTATAACTTTCGGACATGCAGCCGATTATAATTATGTTAAAGCAAAAGTATTAGTTTTAAAAGATGGATCAGAGGCTGATAAAATTCAAGTGGTTCAGGAATTGGGAAGGTTATCTTCGAACGCTAATTTTATTATTGATGACCTGATATTTAGTTTAAGAAAAGATGAGTCCCATAAGGTGAGAATGGAAATTATTAGAGCTTTAGAGAGAATAGGAGGACAAGCTAATAAGACGGTACCAGCTTTAATTGAAGCACTTGGAGATCAAAATTGGGAAATTAGATGGGCTGCAGCTGGAGCTTTAACATCATTTGGAAAAAAATCGGCTATGGCTGTTCCGGAGTTAGTAGGCTTACTTAGAGATAGCGAGGACTATGTAAGAAATGCGGCATTATCAACTTTAGGAAAAATGGGTCCAATTTCTGTTGCGGCAATGATGGATGAAGTAGAAAAGCCACTTGATTATAGAGAAGATCAGTTATTTATGAGGATAATTTGCATTAGATCATTAGGAGCTTTAGGTGCTAAAGCTATGGTATCAGTTCCTTTATTGATTAAAAATTCTAAGCATGAAGATATTAACGTACGATTAGAAGCAGTTATTGCATTAAGAAAAATAGGTGGCGATGACTCTATGCCAGGAGAAATAGGTTGGTTAGCTGAACCTGATGAAATGATTTGGCCGAAAGTTGGGCCTAAGATGGAAGGAAATTTTTTGATGTTTGCTGAGGCAAAGCAAATGGTTATATATGCTATAGTAGACACTTTATTGCAATCTATAGATGACCCTGACCAACGCGTAAGCTATGCTGCAATAAAAGGTGTTGCTAATTTTGGTGAAAAAGCTTTGCCAGTTAAAGATAAGTTAGTTGATTATATGAACAGAGGATCTCCTGTTATCAGAAGAGTTGCTATAGATACTTTAGCTAATATGGGTGAAGAAGCTGATGATGTAATTCCCGACCTAGTTACTGCACTATCAGACTTTGATGTGAATGTTCAGTGGGCTGCTATTCAAGCTTTACGGGTGAAGGGAAATAAAGCTGTTCCTGAACTAATATATATGCTTGAATATGATGATGATTTATTAACTCCAAATATTCTAAAAACATTTGCAGAGATTGGAAATGAAGCTAAGGATGCTGTGAATAATTTATTAGTTATGTTGGAGCATGACAACCCTCAATATAGAGCTTTAGCTGCTGAAGCTCTTGGTGAAATAGGAGAGCCATCTAAACAAATTATTAGTTCTTTAGAGTCTCTTAGAAGTGATGAAGATAGAAATGTAATTAAAACTGTGGAATGGTCCTTAAACGAATTAGAAATAATTCAAAATAGGAGAGATAATGAAAATTAATTTACAACTTGGTGCTATATTTTTATTTTTATTTTTATTTTATAATAAAAGTCTTTTAGCGGAAAATGTTTATGTAGATTTAGAATTAGTATTAGCGGTAGATGTATCTTCTAGTGTTGATGAAGAAGAGTACCAATTACAAATTAGAGGAGTTGGTGCAGCTTTTAGACATCCTGATGTCATTGCAGCTATTGAGTCTACAGGAGGAAATGGAATAGCTGTAGCTATGGTTCAGTGGTCAGATAATGAAGAACAGGCTTTAGTTGGCGGATGGCATATAATTAAAGATGCAGCTGATGCTGCCGAGTATGCGAGGATAATTAGAAGAACACCTAGGATTATTGCTGGAGGACAAACATCTATAGCTGGTGCACTTAGCTTTTCTATTAATGAAATTAAAAATAACAATATAGATAGCGGAAGAAAAGTAATAGATATCTCGGGCGATGGAAGAGCAAATAATGGTATTCATCCAATGAATATTAGAAATCTTGCTATTGAAGAGAATATAACAGTTAATGGTTTAGTTATAATAAATGAAGAACCTTTTTTAGATGGGTATTTTGAAAGAGGAGTAATTGGAGGTAGAGGTGCTTTTATGATGATAGCTGAAGACTATAGAGACTATGCTGCAATGATATTACAAAAACTTTTAAGAGAAATAGGAATGCCAGTTAGTTAATAAAGGACAAGCATTCTTGCCCTTTATTTATTATTAGGTTTTAGCTTGTTATGGATATACGCCGTACTTAAAATCACTACCAGCGGCTTTTCTATCTTTATATTCTTGTCTCATATAAGCAATAATTCTCCAGATATCATCATCATCAATAGTTCTAGAAAATGCGCCCATTTGTGTAGGTCTTCCGTTAATAGTTAAACCAGATGCAATAGTAGAATATAAATTAATATTCGTGCCCCCACTTACTTTAAAATACCCTCTAGTTAATGGAGGTCCTTTTGCTCCTATACCTCTCATACCATGACAGTATGAACAACGACTATTAAAGCGTTCATAACCAATTGCTATAGCTTCTTCATCGCCTTCAAATGGATTTATCATATCATCTTCAAGCATGTCACCATATAAATCCATCTCTTCTTTAGCTACAGAATTAGTAACATAAAAAGCACTAACAAAAAATAATGTAAGCGTGACTATAAAAAATAAATTAATATAAAAGTTTCTCGTTAAATTCATTTCCCTCTCCCAATATTATAAGGTTTTTTATTTATTCTGCTGTCAGTTCTTCTGTAGCAGTATAAGTACTGCCTACTTCTGCAAAAGGTTTAAAGTACGGTACATTATATTTTTCTACCATTTCCGCTATTGTACCGTCATTCATCATTTCGGTAAGATGAGTATTTAATAAATCAAGTAACTCACTATCTCCCTCTCTAATTACACCAGCAACATTCCAACTTAGTTCTAGAGGTGGAGTAAAACTTCTAATAACTCTGAAAGGAGCGTCTTTATATTTTAATCTTGCTTTAGCTAGCTGAGTAGACATTACCAAGGCCATAGATATTTCTTGTTTAGCGACTCCATCAATTTCAGTTGGGTTTCTAGCCCATAAATCTCGCTCAAAACCATTATAAAATAAATACCCATCAATAGCTGTAGCCATAGCAACACCAGGTTTGTACTTACCTTTAATTTCTTCAAGGTTTTTGAAGTCTTCTACTTCTGGGTTAGCAATAGGAACGTAGCCTACTCCTAAGTATGGAACTGTAAATACTAAGTTTTTTTCTTCAATTTCTTCCTTTGAGCTATCACTATTAGCTATACCCATATATATATCGCAACGTCCCTTCATAATAGAATGACGAAGAGCTTTTCCTAAACCGCCACGCATTTTTTGTTCTGCCCAGTAAATATCTAAATTTAGTGATTCTTTAGCAGCAATTTGACTCATTATATCTATATCAAAACCCCTTGGATAATTTGCAGTAGAAGTATAAGGCCAAGCATATGGACCTGCACATAATATCATTTTATTAGTTTTTCTCATATTATCTAGTACTTCCCCAGCAACAGAACTTCCTGCAAAACTGATACCTGTAAATATGATAGATAGTAATGTTGTTATAATAGTTCTCATTTTATTTTTAACTCCTTAATTGATCTATTTATATATATATATCAATTTCTATTTTTGGCTATAATTTTAGTGTAATTTTTTAAAATTTTCAAATGTAAATCTATCTTAAATTAAAATAAAAGGGAAGGTGAAATTCACCTTCCCTTAAATTTGGTTTTATAAAAGCTTAGGTATTTACTAGTTTAAACCGAAAGTAAATACTCCGCCGCCTTTAGTATGGTTTTTAAGCCACTCACCATAACTTAGTGGCCAAATTCCACCACCACCAGCACCTACAACAACAGAAACCATTTGTTTTCCGTCAACTGTATATGTTGTTGGATTTCCGTGAACGCCAGTACCAACGTTGAACTGATAAAGTTCTTCGCCAGTGTCATCGCGCACAGCGTGGAAATAACCTTCTGCATCACCGTAGAATACTAGGCCACCTGCAGTACATAGCATACCACCAGTTGCTGGAGCACTAGATGGACGCATCCATTTAATGTCACCATTTGATGCATCAAAAGCTTTAATTGAGCCATTACCTGAATTAAAAGTAATAACTTTAGCACCTAAGTACCACTCACCACGACGCCACTCCATTTTCTTCGCTTGAAGGTCCATAGAGAAGTTGTAAAGTGGAACCATTACCATATTAACACGTGGTGAATAACACATTGGGTGCCACTCTTTACCACCGTCAAGTGATGGTGCAATATCTGGAGTTACACGATCGTAAACAACATCCATCATTGGGTCACCACCTTCTTCCCAAGCCATAATTGGGCGACAGTTGTCGCGGAAGCCTGTAGTCCAGTTAATTCTACCCATTGGAACAACCCAGTTACAACGATTGTTTGTTCTATCGATTGAGTATAAGTGACCATTTCTGTCACCGTGTAACCATACTTTTTTTCCATCAATGTCAGCTAAGATTACTTCATTAACACCGTCATAATCATATGGATCATTTGGTGTGTATTGGAACCAACCTTTAATAGCACCATTGTTTGGATCAAGTACTAATGTTGAATTACTGTATAGGTTATCACCTAGACGTACGTGACGATCAAAGTCAGGTCCAGGGTTACCAATTGGCCAGTAAAGAAGGTCTAAGTCTTGGTCGTATGAACCAGTGATCCAACCTGAACCACCACCATATTTCCATGACTCACCTGCCCATGTATCAACATTTGGCTCACCTTCAGCAGGAATTGTGTATGTGTTCCATACTACACTTCCGTCTTCAGCTGATAAAGCACGAACCCAACCACGAACACCGTATTCAGCACCAGCAGTTCCTTGGATTATTTTGCCTTTAAGAGCCATTGGCATGATTGTTGAAGTTTCAGCATATGTGTAGTCACCTACAGCAACATCGAACAATACTTCACCAGTGCTGTTAGCTAAACGTACTAGATGAGAATCTAGAGTAGCTAAATATACACTGTCTAAGTAAGGTTGAACGCCACGATTCACAACGTCACAACATAGTTCTGGATACACGTCAGCTGGAAGCTCACGCTCATATTTCCAGATAATATCACCAGTTGCTGTATCAACAGAGATAACTCTGTTAAATGAAGTTGTTACATATCCTTGACCGCCAACAACGTTAAGTTGACTGTCTTGTCCTTCTAATACACCAAAAGACAAGTACCATTTTGCAACTAAATCAGCAGCATTAGACTGATTGATTTGAGCAGCTTGATGGTAACGAGTTGATTCATAGTCTTTACCGTAGTGCATCCAATTCATTGGATCCACATGAGCATTTAAAAGCATGTCGTCAGTTACATAATTTGGCTGAGCACCACCGCCCCCTCTAAGGACGTCAACACCTTGCGCAAATGCACTTGAGATCATACCTAGCGTTGCTGCAAATACTGCAGCCACGAAGCCATATTTCAAAATTTTTGTCATATGGGGAATTCCTCCCGTGTTTACTTTCTTCTCCCGAATGAAGAAGAAATTATTATACATATGTCGTTCATAATAATAAATGAGCGACGACTAATCATCGTCCATATATTACGAACGACTCTCTCTAGCTATTAGAAAAACCTATTTTTAAAATAAGTTCAACCTATTTTTAAAAAAAATTAATAATAATATGTATTTTATTTTTTAAAGCACAATATATAGTATATTTAAAGTTAAATTAAATACTTTTTTTTGACTGTTTTTTTTCAAATATTAATGGCGGACATCTGCTGTCATCGTAGTATTCCACTTCGCAATCTAGACATTGAAAACATTCATTCATATTTATTTTTCCAGAAGGTGCTATCGCTTGTACAGGACATGACTTTTCACATAGGTGACATGGGTTTCCGCATTCCGGTCTTCTAGGAATCATATCAAAAATATGGAATCGGCCTAAAAAAGCTAAAACTGCTCCTAAAGGACACATAAATCTACAAAAAAATCTTTCCGTAAAAAGAGCTATAGCTATAAGAATGCTCGCATAAATAATATAAGGTAAGCTTCTATCAAAATAAGAAGTAATAGCTGTCTTAAAAGGCTCTATTTCTATAAGGCTATAGGACCAGTCATTTCCGATTATAATGGTTACAGCAATTAACATAAGTATTAAATATTTGAGAACCCATAATCTTTCATTTAACCAAAAGGGAATATGTATTGCAGGCAGCTTTATGAGTCTTCCAAATTTGTAAGCTAATTCTTGCATTGCACCAAAAGGGCACAACCATCCACAGAAAACTCCTCTTCCTAATAAAATTAAAGTAAAAACCGTATAAACAAATATAATACACATTAGGGGTTCAAACAAAAATTGAGTATAGCCTTTTCCTTGGATTAACGCTTGAGCGTATGAAATTATATTAACTATACTTAGTTGAGCTTGCGCTATCCATCCGAGCCAGGTAAGGGTAATTGTTAAAAAGGCAAACCTTATGTAGTTATGAATTTTTTTATTAGAAGATAACTTTTTCTGAAAAATTAAAAGGCAAGATAAAATAATTAATAGTACTGATAATATCAATATAGAATAATCTTGCTTTGCCCATTCTGATTGCCAGCCATTTAGTTTACTCTCCCTCACTAAACCTAAAAAAGCAGTTTTAACTGGTCTTAATCCTGCATCTTCTAGTGCTACTGGATCTCCTGTAATTAATTGATTTGGAAGTTCATAATTTATAGAAAAATTACCATTTACAAATTTTTCATTTACCTCAAATTCTAATGACCATTTTTCAAGAGGGTCAAATCCCCATTCTTTAGGAACTCTTAATAAACCAACTTGTGATAGATTAGGCTTTTCTTTAATTCTTAATGCTGTAGCTTTTAAAGCTTGATTTTTTGAAAATTTCCATTTTTTATCTTTTTGAACTAAGCTTATTCTTTTATAGTCGTTTTTTTTCCAAGAATATAAGCCTGAACCTAATACCACTAGTAAATTATCTCCTGTAGCTAACTGAGATACATGATAAGAGTACCACTTCCCTCCGAATATGTTTTTTCCTACTGAGGCAGGACTTGCTAAACCCGCATATATGGTAGTGAAATTTCTATCTGGGTTTCTTATATAATCTTCATTCTCTGGGCTCAATTCTTTATGAATTTCTTTATTAGTAAAAGATTTACCTACTACACCACCCCAATTAACTAATTCAGACCAATTATATTCTAAAAAACTATCAACATCTAAATAAAAAGGTCCTTCATTTTCACCTAAGCCTGTTTGTCTTAATACTTTTTTCGCTGCAGTAATAATACCATTTGTAGTTAGGGTGGCACTAATAGTTGCACCAGTTACACCATCATAACCTCTACCTCCACCTGTACCAGAGTTTAAATTTACTCTCCTATTTATATTGGCTCCTTTAAATGTATCATGAAGCGCAGTAAGTTTAGTTTGCGGAACGCATGTTGGACAAATCATAGGTTCATGAAGCTCGACTATTACGGAGCCAGCTAATCTACCATCTGTTTTTAATCCAACAATTATATCAAAATGATCTCCTGAATATCCTTTTGCTTTAGTGGTTTCATAGGTAGAAAATAAAAAACCAATTTCTTTTTTAAATCCTGTTTTTTTAAGGGAAGCTATCTTGGCTTTAGTTTCTTCTTCTGTAGGTTCTCGTGCTTCTACTTGTAAAAACTCTATTCTCCATTTTGCTAAAACTGTTTCATCTATAGTTACATTATCATCTGTTCCGTATACGGGAATATAGGGAGGTGTTCCTGTTGGTGCTCCCAATGATTCTGCACTTGGAAAAAGTTTCGCAATAATACCTGGATTAATTCGACTTTGTAGAGGATCATTCATATCTGCTTTAGCAATAGAAATACTCATAATAGCTAATATTATAATTATTAAATTTTTAATTACATTTTTTATCAATTAGCTTGTTCCTAAAGCTTGAGAGTTATTATTTCTGTTTTTTCTAATAGAGCTTTTATTTTTGCGAGGTAAATTTTTATCGTTGTAAACTATTTGACAAGATAAACATAAAATACATTCTTTCTCATTAATAGAACCATCACTTTTTATTGCTTTAGTAGGGCATATAGTTGAGTATTCTGGACTATTATCAGACCCATTAGATTTTATTGGAGTTAGCCAGTTTATAACTTGGAACTGACTTGTTAAACTTAAAGCTGCTCCAGTAGGACATAAGTAACGGCAAAAACCTCTCTCTATAAAGAAAACAAAACTTAAAAGAACAAAAGACCATAATATGAGTACTGTAGAAGTATTAAATTTATTTTCAATAATTGTTTTAAATGGCTCAAATTCCATTAATAAATTATTTCCCGTAGTATATATTGCACTTACAATAATTGCTGCAAGAATAATATATTTTGTATAAATTAATTTATTATGTAAATTATTAGGCAATTCAAAATTTATAAAATTAAAAATGCTCTTAAATTTGTAAATCAAATCTTGAATGGTTCCAAAAGGACATATCCAACCACAAAATATTCCTCTTCCCCAAATAAGAGTGGTCATAATTACAAATACACTGAGTATTACAAAGATAGGTTCAAAGAGAATATTTTCCCAATCACCATTATTTAATTTTAAATTATTATAACTGCTATGTACTTTTTGTGTTCCAAGAGGAATTCCATGAAATATTCCTATCCAGATAAAAATAGTTGTTGTGAGAAAATTTTTTATGATATTTATTTGTTTTCTATTTCGTGTAAGTTTTCTAGCGAATAATATTACCAGCAAAATTCCAGTTAATAAAAAGCATGTAAAAAAAATAGAATATTTTTGGTGTATCCAAGATCTTTTCCAATCAGGTCCCCATGAATCTATGAAGCCCGCTTTATTAGGCATATTTATTTTTTGAAGAGTGTCTGCATTAATATTTTGGTCTTTAGTTATTATATTATTAATAAATAATACATAGGCTGTTACTGCGTAAGCCTCATCATTAGTTAATGATTGCGGTTCAAAATATGGCATTGCTCTTCTAATATAATCAAATAAAGTAGTAGAGTGTTGCCAAAAAGAACCTACTGACCTTATAGGCATTTCAGAGTTTAAGCTGCCTAAACCTCCAGATAAAGATTCAAAGGCAATTATTTTTATTGAATTTTGATTTCCTCTTAAACTTTCTATTTCTTGATCTAATTCTTCAGCTTTGCCCTCGGTACCATGGCATGAAAGACATTTTGCTTGATATACTTTTTCTCCCATTTCAACTGTGCCATTTCCGCTAGGTAAGTTAACGCTTGAAGGACTAATTGAAATATCTTGAGCAATAATTCTATTTTGAATTTCGCTTTCACTTAAATAACTATTGTACCAATTAATAGGATTGTTTTTAAAGTTAAAATATTTTAAAAATTTTGATTCTCTATTATAATTAATATTAATTTTAGTTGATTGATCGTTTATATTTCTATTTGAATTGATTGTATTATTAGAATTAATTTTATTAATGATTTCATCTTTGATGACTTGATCTAAATTTAAAATAGTAAATTCTGAGTTCATTTTATCGTTAGCATCATCAATTTTAGAAATTGTATTTTCTTCAATACTTTTACCTAAATTAAAGTTTATATCTTCATTAGCTATTAACGATGTAATTGAACTTATATTATAGATTAATATTAGAAATAAAAAATATAGCTTCGATTTGCACATTAATATTAATCCTAATCAATATTATTCTTCTGACCATTTCTCATTTTGAGCAAGGTCATCATATTCATTATATATTTGTCCATCAGGCATTATTCGCCAAATTTGTATTGAATTATTGTGATATAAATGTCCAAGCCCATATTTAATTGACCAATCTTTTCTCTGCGGTTGAACATTATTTTTACTATCCGTTGCTCTGCTTTCTATCGAACATTCTTCTCCATTCCAAATCCAATTATACCTAAACCTAACAGGAGATAGCTTCTGATTTGCTCCATCTATATGCGCGGTATTCCAGGTTTTTCCTTTATCTGTAGAGACTTCTACTTTTTTAATCTTTCCAAGTCCTGACCAAGCTAAACCTGTAATGTGAACAGGACCTTTTTTTAATGGAATCGCTCCAGCAGTTGGTTGTGTTATTACTGACTTTACTTCCATAGGAAAAGTGAATTGTAATGTTTTTCCATTGGCTAATAAATCACTATATTTAGAAGTTTCATCTTTGGTGTACGTAGGTTTTTTAGTTAACTTTATACGTCTTAACCACTTAATACTTATGTTTCCCTCCCAACCAGGAACTACTAACCTTATTGGGTAACCTTGTTCAGGCCTAATTCTTTCACCGTTTTGATAAAGGGCAATAAGTGTATCATCTAAAGCCTTCTCTAATGGAATGCTTCTGCTCATAGCGCCTGCATCTGCACCTTCGGCTAAAAGCCATAGAGCATCTTTTTTAATTCCTGCTTCTTTTAAAATATTTTTGAGAGGAACTCCTGTCCATTCTGAGGTAGACATAAGACCGTGAATAGACCCGCAAGTTCTATCTATAGCAATGGGGAAAGCATTAGAATTATAAAAACTGTTACCTCCACATTCTATAAAATATGTTTTTGTTTCCATCGGGTATTTAAGTAGATCTTCAATTTTAAAAACTAGAGGAGTTTCAACTAAGCCATGTATTAAGAGTTCATGTTGTCTTGCATCTATATTAGGCACTCCATTATGACTTCTTTCAAAATGCAATCCATTAGGAGTTATAATTCCTTCAAGTTTTTCAAGAGGCGTCATTGCTACACCAGCTCCTGGTGCGTATTCTTCATAAGGTTGAAATATTTCTCGTTTAGTATTTATTTCTTGTGAAGACGGGAGTCCATATTCATTAAAAGATTCACCTGGAGTTTTCATCCAAGCAGGCGACCCTTCGTTAATTGATTGAGCAAAAGAACTTGCAGGAATAACTGAAATTGCTGTACCTGATAAAAGAGCTCTTCTTGTTAAGCCTTTTATTTTTTTCATTTAAT
>CEUM01044263.1_pt1 | contig 45831 bp, 37 predicted proteins | sample 356421 | NCBI WGS metagenome assembly CEUM01 (sample SAMEA2622716, study PRJEB7988) | marine metagenome | biome: marine biome (ENVO:00000447); feature: surface water layer (ENVO:00002042); material: "saline water (ENVO:00002010), including plankton (ENVO:xxxxxxxx)" | depth 5 m
GCTACGTAAATTGAATCGGTGTCAAATTCCCAGGACTCGATATCAAGTATTTGTCCACCGTATACCCCTTCTGCAACAGGGGTTGATAAGGTTTGTGAACTAACGGTTAGTGTGGATGAAAACACACACGTGGATAAGAGCAGTTTCGCTAGATTTCTTTTGATCATTTTAAATAGTTTTTAAGTTCGCCGAAGAGTGTTGTGTAGTAATAAACCCTTCATTTAGTTGTTCTGAAGGGCTTTTACTGTTTAATTTAAATAAAGTTGCGTTTAATTGTGTTTTTTTGGCGACGAATTTTAAATAGGGATGAGTTCAAGTGGATATTCTTATTTTATTTTGAAAGGAATGTTTCCGGTTGCAACATTGCCATACCCATCTTTTGCAAAAAGGAAAAGTCGATATTCACCTGATCTGTGGATTGAAAAATGAACCGTGTTTTTTTGAGTGTCTGATTTTTTAAAAATACCCATTAAAGGTTGTGGAGCCCGTTCTTTATCACCTCCTGTTTTCTTATCTGTGCTTTCGGGAATGATTTGCCACTGGTAATAAATGTGATCTCCATCGGGATCATGAATGGTAACAAAAGCCTCTATTTCTCTTCCTTTTTCAATGGTAATATTGTCTTTGGCCTCCTTTTTTTGGAGGTGAAAGTTTTTTATACTTGGTGCTTTGTTTTTTGGGTCTTTACCAGTCCAACCCTTGATCATCACATCCATTACCTCAGTTTCCTCTCCCTCTTCGGTGAACAGGCTAAACCATGTGGAGGTTGTTTCTTGTTTTTGTCCCCATAAAAAAACATAAGATCCTAAACACTTGGAAGAGTCACTTTGTATACTATACATACTTTTTTGATATGTAACGGCTTTTTGACTACTTGTTTCTTCAATGGCAGCCCCCCAGCTTGTTTGGGCAACTTCCCACCACCCATAAGGACCCCATTCGGCAATAATATAAGGCTTTTCCCAACCATACATATCCATCGCATCTTTAATGTATGAAATGTTCCCATAGGTATTGATTCCTAGAATGTCGAGGCTAGGTGTATATTGCTGAATTAGTTTTATTTCAGCCACGTCTAATCCTGCTGTAACAATCATTGTAGGATGGTTAGGATCTTCTTCTTTAACTATTTTACACACTTCCTCCATATGTTTCCAAACATCGAAATTCGTATAATTTAAATCCATTTCATTTCCTATTCCCCAAATTAAAATTGATGGATCATTTTTGTATTTTCTTACGGTTGATCGAACCATTTCAAGTTGTGCTTCAAGTGCTTGTTTATTAGAATAATCAAATCCCTGACGTTCTTGGCCAATCCAAATTCCAAAGCAAACCATTAAATCATATTTTTTTGCATCACTTAAAATTTGATCTGTGTTGGCATCTACTCCCCATGTTCTTATGGAGTTTCCTCCATATGCTTTTAACTTCTTGAGATTTTCAGTTCCTCCGGCACCCTTGATGTAAAAAGGCACGCCATCTTTTATAAGTTGGTACCCTTTAGGTGTAGTTCGAACTTCAACTTTAGATCCAAAAGAGATAAAAGGCAAGAGAATAAGTACGATGTATAGAAATAAACGGGTATGCATGGTATATTTTCTTTTTACATTATTTTTTTTGATAAACTTTAACATAGTCTACTTCCATATACTTTGGAGACATTAATGCAGCATGATCAATTTCACCACCTAAATTTCCTCCAACAGCAGTGTTTAATAGAATGTGGAATTCAGCATTAAAAGGCCAATTGTTTGCAATTTGTGGATGACTACGCAAAATTCGATATGTTTCAGAATCATCCAAATACCAAATGATTTTATTTTCATCCCATTCAATACTGTAAACGTGAAAGTCTTTATCGTTAGCAAATTGTGTAGTTCCTCCTAAATATTGATGCTGATCAAAGTTATTGGCGAAATGAACAGTATTTAAGATTTCAAAAGGCTCGTTACCAATAAATTCCATAATGTCAATTTCACCACTCATTGGCCAGTTTTCAGAGGGGTTGGTAGGTAAAAGCCAAAAGGCATGCCATAGTCCTTTTGCATCAGACATTCTAATAGATGCCTCTATTTTTCCATGTTGAAAATCCGCTAGATTTTTGGTGCGAATTCTAGCTGAAGTGTAGTCATATCCGTTATATTCCTCGGCGACAGCTTTTATGAGTAATTTACCATTGGATACGCGTGCATTTTCTTTTTTATAATATTGTTGCTCATTATTTCCCCATCTCCAAAGCCCATATTGTGCTCCATCTCCAAGTTGAAATTCCCAATGATCAGTATTGATTTCTGAACCATTGAACTGATCTTCCCAAATAAGAGAATATTCCTTTACTTCAGGATCACTTTGATGACATGAATAAAGAAGAGTAATTAGTATTCCAAAGAAGATGTTTTTTGTATTCAAACTTTTATTTAATGATTTTATGAGTAAATGTTTGTTGATCAGTGGTAGACCCTTTAAGAAAATAAATTCCTGGAGAAAGATTCCCTGTATTTATGTAAATTTTATTTTTTCCTCCTTTTACTTCGAGTACTTTTTTCCCATCATGTGTAAACAGTGTAACTCGTTCAAAACGAATGTTGTTTTTTGCTTCAATTGTAATTCGTTCAGAATATCGGGAAGGATTGGGATACACATTCACTTTGTGCGAATAATCAAGTGTTCGGGAAGCGTGTGATTGAAGTGGCGAAAAGATAAAGTTATCGATGTAAATTGAATCTTCACTTTCTTCAGCAGGATTAAGTAAAAAAACAAATTTCTCCACAGTCTCCGAAGGGGAAATGGTACTTAAATCCATCCAAAATGTATTCCAGTCATCAGTAGACTCTGTAATAAATTTGCCTTCTACAAGATCATCTCCGTTTTCATTTTGGAAAATAAGAAAGAATTCGGTTGGAGCATTAGGGTCATATAAATCGAATGTTGAAGTTTGATAAATGTCAGTGGTAAAAGATGGTTTTACAGCTCCTCCAAATGCACCATCCTCCACGGTGATCCATTTTTTAAATTTCCCACATTTATTTGAACCATTTGCTCCTGATTTCATTGGATTATCAACTACCGTGAAATCACCATTTGAAAAATCAAACGAAACATTGCGATGACAATCAAAATTATCGCCTATTGAATCGATTGGTTCAACCTCCTCGCAAGGGTCTTTAAATTCGGGCCCCATAATATTATCGATATAGAAAACATCACTTGTGTAATTCCCTGGATTGAATAATATTACCATCTGATCTACATTTAAATTAGATACAGTTGGATCGGGCTGGAGATCAAATTTAAAGGTTAATTTCTCCCACTCTCCTGACCCTGATGTTGTATCGAGGTAAACGCTATGCCTACCTGTAGGATAATTTGAGGGCTGGGCATCTGTTTTATTTTCAAGTGTGATTTGTACGGTTACCGAAACGTCTGTTTTGACATACATGGACATTGTTTTATTTCCGCTTAAATAATCCGATAAATCATTCATAAAATCAGAAGGCTCTATGAGTATAACATCATATGGAACGGCAATATTCCTGGTATATTTGGCACATGTTAATGAGGTGTTCAAGCCAGTGGTGTCTGGGTTGGATAGGTTGCGCTCATACACACCATTGATAAATCCATAGCCAACATTAGCAGTAGCTTCAAAATCATCATAAAGTTGTTGAGATGTTGCTAATAGGGGAGAAAAGATCAAAAGCACTAGAATTGGAATTAATTTATACATGTTAAACATCTTTAATAGATTATACCATAATATGAAGATTATTGAAAATACCCTTATTGATGTAAAAGGATAATAATCACCTTCTTAATGAACTGATTTTGAGCCTAAATGGTTTTGCTTTTTATCAAAAACTTCAAAGTCAGCACTTAATTTTTCAACAGATATTTTAAAATCTCCGGGCTCTACCACCCATTTATTATCAATTCCAACAAATGCAAGTTCTGTCACCGGTATGGATAATTGTATAGTCTTTCTTTCGAATCCTTTTGTATGTACTTTTTTAAATGCCCTTAATCGTTTAACAGAAGGTGTAATACTCGCGACTAAATCAGAACAATAAACTTGTATTACCTCTTTTCCAGGCATTTTGGATTGATTTTCTAGAGTGACTTTAATGTATATGGTGTCATGTATTGAATAGCTTGATTTGTTTAAATGAAGATCAGAGTATTTGAATTTAGAATAGCTTAATCCATAACCAAAAGGCCATTGGGAGGAAGTTCCTTTAAACTTGAGGTCGTGCGCGTTTAAGGAGGAAGTTTGTCCAAGAAATCGATCTGTTTTTTCAGTATGTTTATGATCATATGGTATTAGTAATCCTTGGTATTTGGGGTAGGTGAAGGGGAGTTTTCCAGAGGGGTTGTTTTCCCCGAAAATAGTTTGAGCTAGGGCTGTTCCTCCCTCATTGCTGGGTAAATATCCTAACAGAATAGCTTCTGATAATGGTTCTATTTCTCGCATTAAACGCGGCCTTGAAGTGGTAGTTATAAGAATGATAGGAAGTCCTATTTGGCTTAATTCATGTACGAGTTGTTGTTGTGCATCAGGGAAATCAAGTGAATTTATATCTGCAGGGCCTTCTGCAGCGGGATCTTCCGAAAGACAAACAACAATAACATCGCATTTTTTTGCTTTTTCTACCGCGAGTTCAGTATTAATATCAGTATCTAAAGTTGTTCCTTGAACATAGGTTATGTTTGATGATATGCTGGTGAGCGCTTCTTTTATTGTGAATTTTCCACCAGGGTTATATTTAGTTTCGTCTCCTTGCCAAGTGTATGTCCATCCGCCATTCAAGTAGTTCAATGAATGAGCTCCTGGACCTGTGAGTAGTATTTTGGTTGATGGACGGAGTGGAAGTATATCGTTTTTGTTTTTGACCAAAGTAATTGACTCTTTAGCCGCTTCTAGGCTTTTTTGCTGGTGCGCTTTGGAAGCAAATTTGGGATAGTCATTAAAGTTTGGAATAGGCGTTTTAAAGAGTCCTAATGTTTGTTTCATAGTCAGTATCCTGTGGACAGAGGAATCAATGCGCGACTCACTAATTTTCCCTTCCTCCACCAGCTCAATAAGTGCATCATTGAATGAGTAGTCATTTGGCGTCATGCTCATATCAATTCCTGCATTAATTGCGAGATATACAGCCTCTTTCATGTCTTTTGCAATATGATGATCTTTATAGAGCTTAATAATGTCTTCCCAATCCGTAAGAACCACACCTTTGAATCCCATTTCATGTCTTAAAATGTGGGTCAGAAGCATTCTATTGGCATGAACGGGTATACCGTTAACTTCGCCAGAGTTCACCATAATGCTTAACGCTCCCTCATTTATAGCTGATTGAAAAAGTGGTAAAAAATACTCCCTTAAAACCCGTTCGGGGATCCATGCAGGTGTTCGGTCTTTTCCTGATAAAGGGAAACTGTATCCCACATAATGTTTTAAGCAGGCAGCAATTTTGTTTTTATTGGTAACATTTTCGCTTTGATAACCACGAACAAATGCTTTACCCATTGTTTTCCCTAAAAAAACATCCTCGCCAAAGGTTTCATAAAATCTTCCCCACAAGGGCTGTCTTCCTAAATCTAGTACAGGTGAAAAATTCCAAGGGATCCCTGAGGCAGCCACCTCATAAGCAGTAATCTCTGCCGCTTTTTCGACTAATTCTGGGTTCCATGTAGCTGCTAATCCTATTTGTTGAGGGAATAAGGTGGCATCAACAGTGTAATTTGCCCCATGGACGGCATCAATACCATATATAATTGGAATTTTACTACCCTCTGTTATCGCTTTGTTTTGGATACGCGTAATTATTTTCTTCCAATGGTCACGAGTAAATGGATACCCCGCTGCATTTAGAATTGAACCCACGTAATAAGAGTTAATGGCTTTGTCAAGTTTGTTTGCATCTATCTCATGAGGTTGTTGCAAATTGTAAATTTCTCCAGTAGAAATGACATCTAGGTTAATTTGGGTCATTTGACCTACTTTTTGCTTTAATGACATACGCTGAATAATGTCATTAATTTTCTTATCACTTCCTTGATTCTTATTTTCTTTCATGGCGTAAAAAGAACAGCAAATCATAGATGCTAAGACGCTAATGAATAATATTGTTTTAATTTTTAAATTCATATGCTCACCAATTTAATATCATCCAGACATATTTTTCCCCTCTTCACTCCTTTAAACTTGAGTTGTTTAATTTGATCCATTATAACGCCTTTTTCTTGAAGTTTAAACAGTTTAAGAGGGATGCGTATAAAAATCCAATCATCAGAAGATGTGTAATTGCTTGCGTTAATTGGAATGCTTGAATAATGTCCGCTATAATCTTCAATAATCATTTGGAATTCAGAATCAGGGGAGAGTTTGGCATTGAATTGAATTGTACACTCTTCGGTTAATCCCCGCCAGTTTATTTGATACCAGTCATTCCAGTTTATTCCCCATTCAGCCCAGTTGCACTCTGTTGTTTGATAATTCCATTCAATAAATTGATTACCCAATGTGTCTGATCGTTCATGAAGAGAATGGCATTTTTTTTCGCCAGTTCCCCAACCTCTTTTTGTCAGCATTCCTTCTTCATAAATCACTTGGGGTGTTTTGCCTTTGGGCTTTAGAGCGTCTACTTCATTTAGAAGATGCTGGTATTGGAGCGTATCGAAATCAATCAATTCAATTTCGTCAATGTAAAAATCTCCAGATCCTTCAAGCTGAAACTTTAATTGTTTAATGGATGATAAGTCAACATCATCATTTTCTACTTCATCACCTATTGGGAAATGCCATAGTGGGACAATAATCTGAGTCCAGGTGGTATCAATTGTTAATCCTTTCAAGTATTTTTTACTATCGAGAAAAAGATACGATCCTCCCCCTGCAAAATCCTCTAGTGCAAGTACAATTGGAATACCATTTACCTTATTTGAAGGTGTTTTAACAAACATACTTATGGCTTTTTTGTGGATGTATTGCTTTACGTTGGTTGGTATCCAGTTATTAAAACTATTTCCAAACCCTAACCATTCACAATTCGTTGATTTAGTCCATGTCAACTTTATAGATGAATTTCCTTTGTAAGCCGTTTCATTAGTGACTGAAAAATCACCACAATTGGATAATGAACTCCATAGGGTTCCTTTGGCATCAGAAAATACAACTTGCTTTGTTGCTTTGTCCAATATTGGTTTTTTGAATTCATCATACAAGGCTATCTTTTCGAATTGAAGAGAACAAGACGAAATAATAAGCATACTGAGTAATATGGATAAATAATTTCTTCTCACGGTTTGTACGATTCGTTTTCTGTAAAAATGAGTTGATCGATAGTTGCCTCCGATCGAATACCTGATTCTTTATTTGCTAGAAAAAATACGGTGACACCAATTAGTTTCGAAGGCTCGGGTAAACCATTTCCATTAGTTTCTGCTAAATCACCATCGGCATTGTATTTTAAATCACCATATTTAAAACTAACTAAATTCCATTTGTCATTTTCGTACCAATATTCATAAATAAATTGATCTTCTGATGATGCGGTGTACACTCCATCACCATTATCGTCTTCATCAAACCATAATTGCAAGAAGCAATTATTTGGTCCGGTATTACTAATAAATTTTGCTCCAATATTGAAGTAAAGGTTGTTTGCATTTGCGGGTAATCCAAATCCATTCTCAGGAGTATTTATTTTTAAGTAGCCAATGGCCCAATCCCATGGAACAGAACCATCCCATGAATAAAAACAGCTTCCTTTTGCAGCATCATCAGTATTACATATTATCGATGCGCTTACTCCTGCTTGATTAAAATAATCCCAGGAATCGGAGCTGCCATTTTCAAAATCAGTAACAATAATCCCTTGATCTTTTTTTAGTCCTGTAATATGTATTGAATCCATTATGAGTGGTGCGTCTTCTTCGTCTGGAAAAGAGATTTTAATATAGGTTTTCTCTAGTCCAAAAGATGGAAATGTATTTGCTCCACCTTTCCAAAGGGCATTGTCTTTTGAAATGATTCGATCATTACCTGTAAAAGTTCTTTTTGCCCCCGACGTTGCTCCTGTTATTTCTATTTCCCATCGCGTTCTTTTGGAAATTTCTACATTAAATGCAATATTTTCTCCGGATGTAAAATTAACTTTATCCCCGAGTTCTAGTGGTGAGAGGATACTAAAAGGCCCGTATAAATCATTTAAACTGGGTCCTTGAAAATTATCTGAATCATCTTTCCGACATGAATGGAAAAATAAGCAAATGATAAAAATAATATAGATGAACGTTCTTTTCATATTAAAACATTAAGCTGAATAAAATGATAAATTCTGAGATGCCGTAATTAACATTCTGATCAACATTATCGGTTATGGTGAAATTTTGATATTGTAATGATAGCGCGTTGCCTTGTCCAAAGTCATATTGGAGTCCGCACGCCAAAATTTGTTCTGTAAAATTGATTGTTAAAGGCTCAAAATCAATGATTTCATTGTAAGAGTTTCTAACTTCCTTTTGCTCGTTTCCTTGAGCATTCCAAAGTTTTCCTCCAAAAAGAATATTTAAATTTTTGACAAACTCATAACTTAATCCAACATCAATAAAGTTACTGGTCAGATTAATTTGTTCAAAATCTTGCCCTCCTCGAAGAGTGATTTCATTTCGAAAACCAATATTTAATAGAAGTGCCTGCTTGTGTTTTATCCATTCATTTATGGCAATATCAGTACCTAGTTTTGTGAGTAAAAATGACTTTTTACGAGTTGTTCCACTTCCCGCTGATTCCTGAAGAGCATAAATTTCAATGTAACTGTTTTTAATAGTTCCTGAGTCCAGATTATGGCACTTCAGATAAGCTCCTTTTCGATTTGGGGTTGCATTGCCGTAGGGATTGGAATTGTTGTAAACTACATTATATGCCATGAGCGATTCTGAGATTTTTCTCGAATTGCTTGTGTTTCCATTAATAATGTCAGTAGTAGTAACCGTTCTTCCTATATAGTTATTGGTGAATTGTTGATAGGGTACTGGCGATTTATCGAAATTGACTCTTTTTGTTTGGGCACCTGGAGCACTGAAATCTTTCCCAACATCCTTAAATCCTACGTTGAATTTTATGGATTGGCTATTCAGGTTAATAGATGATGATATATCGTAAAACCATTCATCTGAGTTTAAAGGCGTTGTTAGATCACTAAAGTGTTTAAAGTGGCTATTAGAAAAACCACTTTCACCTTCTATCTTCATCGTTGCGAAGTTGTTATTGTACATCTGCCAATGAAAATTTGTACTGCTTACATTATTCCATAAAAAAGAACTATCGGTGGCCGAAGTTTGAGTAAGATCAAAAAGATGGACACTGTTAAACGCAAAAGCTATATTTTTATTTTTCACAAAATTGATGCTTCCTCCTCCAAAAAGACGTTCTGGATCGCCGCTTTCTCCTGTAGGACGTTGACGGGTTAAATGCCCTTTAAATTCTATTTTGTCAATATGATTAGAAGGAAGGAGATTAAACCCCACTTTTGCGCCTTGCATTCTCCATTGATTATTGTTGTAGAAAAGATCATAATGAACAATATTTCTCCTCAAACTAAATAACCCTGATTCATTTAAAAACCCTTCTTCAGAATGATTGAATAGCGTGTAAGGAGTCATTTTTAAATCAATGTCTCCAATTTCATAACGAACCACATTCGCTGCAACTCCCTTGAGAGTTAATTGTCGAACATCAAAGTTTACCCCTCCTCCCCAAAATCCACCAAGTTCATTTCGTATTCTAAAAATACCAATGACTTCAGTTTGTTTATTTGGAAAAGCACTTATGCCAAGATCTAATAAATTGTGCCCATAATTACTTTTTTTAGCTGTAATGGAATCAACATCATTACTAATGTTTAATTGATTAGCAAAAAGGTAGGAGCGTGCACTTCCATTAATTTGAAATTTCTCATTTTGAGCATCAACGTGAAGCGCAAAAACAATAAGTGATATGGTAATTAGTGTTAATTTCATTAGAAAACTACTTTTAATTCTAAGGTGGATTCATGTCCACTAAACTTATCAAGTGGGAAACTGGTGTCCTCAAATTTGAAGTACCTGTGTCTAAAATATAGGCCTGTATTTTTTGCCAGAATGAAATCAAACCCTACACCAATACCAATTCCTTCTTGATTAATGGGTCTACCAGTTTCTATATTGAGTTGTGTATCGTAATTACCAATTATACGCTCCACACCTACGTATTGCGAAATCATTAAGTTTTTAAAAAGTTGGTAATAGTTTTCAAGTTGATGATTATACACTCTTAATAAAGCCGATTCGTTGAGCACAGTAAAACCAGCTAATTGATCTTGAACAGAATTGTATGAACCCAAGTAGAAAATATACCCAGGGCGATTTAAGAAAGTGAATTTATATTTTAATTGTGTTTCCATCGTGTTGAAACATTTTTTAAAATCAAGATTCCCATTACTGTTGGTTTGTGTTAAGTTGATTGTTTCAAATACAGAGCGATAAATCACAGATTTTTTATTGTAAGGACCTACATTTGAAGGGAAGGACCATCTCCAAAATCGGGACATGGTTAAGCCATTGAGATGCGTGTAGCTAATTTGGTTTCCAATTTGTTGAAGTTCTCTTGCAATACTATTCCCAAACGTGATTGATAATGATTTTAAATTAAAATAGGCACTGATGTCAATACCCTGACGATTATTGGCCAATTGACCCATTGGGACAATACCACTTCCAGTTTGTTGAAGTACCCCATTTGATCCAATATTTTGTTGGTCAATTGAAGCGGCGGATTGTGCTTGGTTCATACTGGTATTAATGAAAATAGAATTGTTGTTCACTACTTTATGACTAATTCTGTAGGCATGAATTTGTAAAGGAATCAAATAGAGAGAAGGATCTAAATTAAAGTGCAGAGAAATGAGCTCTCCATACCCTAAGCTATCCTGATTAAATTCATCACTGTATTTACCAAGACCAGTTTCGCTCAATATCTCAAACTTTTTTGTTTTGTAATTGATTCCTGATGTTACAATAAAATTGGTAATTGGATTTCGCGCAAGGGTGTCGCTGTAAGTGATTCTACTATAATTATTTATGCTTGAAGTTAGTCGTCTGATTTTTTTTTTCAATGCTCCTCCAAATACATAGTTTGGAACAATGTTTTGATACAGATTAATGTTGTTTAAATTATTTGTAGTTAGAAAACTTGCTCCAGTATTTTGAGCCCTTCCATAAATGAGGTTTAATGATGTTTCTCGCGGTAATTCTGCATCCAGGATAATACCTTGAATCGCTTGGTTTGCCCATCTGGAATCCTGATTAATTGCACCATTCTTGTAGTAGTTTAAATAGCGATCTTCCACCTTTCTGGTTTGCGGATCCCAAGGATTTCGCTCAAACACACTGAATCTATTATAACCATAAAATGATCCAAAGGTTAAGGGGCTTATTTCGTGCCAGAAGATCCCACCAGTCCTTATATTAACAGCTGTTTTTTTGGTGCTAAAACTTCCATATAAATTTATCCCAAGTTGCAAGCTTCTGTAATAGTCAAAATTACCGTTGTTCTGGTTCCATACAATCAAGTCTGTTCCAAATGAGAGTTTATTATTTGGACGACCACTAATATTTAATGTGAGTTCAGGAAGTTGAGAAGCATCTCCTGTAAGAATTGATCGGCCATCAATTGTTTGTTCAATACCATTTTCTGTTCCAATAACATATGGTGCATTAAAAAGACGGTGTTGCGCGTAAAATCGATAATTTCCGCTCACATTAAAATTTTGAAGAGGTGCAGGTTTTACATTTTTTTTCTCTTGACTCATCAACGATGAAGCAAAAAGTATAAATGTTATAAACCAAATACCTTTCATCATTACCAAAGGGTTGTATAAATTAAAATGAGGAGGAGTACTACAATCCAAGCAGAGATGTTAAACGCCTTTTGTGTTTTAAAAAGGTTCTCAGTTAGAATAATGCCTTTCTCATCACGGTTATTATTGTTGTGCATGTAAGAGAAAACAAACATGATTAAAACAGTTAACATAAATGTTAGTCCCATTTGATGCATGAATGGTAAATCAGGGAATATCCATAAATCACTCCAGCCTTTAGGGGCCACTTTAAAAAATAATGCGATTGGAATAGAGGAGAGCGCTCCTATTATTGCTGATTTGGCGCTTGTTTTATTCCAAAACAAACCAAGCATAAAAATCGCAAGAATCCCAGGGCTAAACAATCCTGTCCATTCTTGGATAAACTGGAATGCCTGATCAATACTGCCTAAAACGGGAGCCACAAAAATCGCTATGACTATGGCAATCATTCCAGAGATTCTTCCCACAAAAATTAAACGTTTTTCTGAAGCATTTTTATCAATTAGCGGCTTGTAAACGTCCAAGGTAAAAATAGTTGATGTACTATTTAGCATGGAGGCAAGGGAAGAAACAATTGCCGCTGATAGGGCGGCAAGAATAAGGCCCTTAAGTCCTGTGGGTATAAATTGTGAGATAAGCCATGGATATGCCTTGTCATTCATAATCACACCCTCTTCACTTGTAAAAGATGCTGCCACACCAGGATCTTCTTTAAACAGAACAAAAGCTACAATTCCAGGAATGATGACAATTAATGGAATAATCATTTTAATTAATGCGGCAAAGGCAATTCCTTTTTGTGATTCCTGAAGACTTTTTGCGGCAAGGGTTCTCTGAATAATGTATTGATTGAACCCCCAGTAGTATAAATTGGCAATCCACATTCCCCCTGCCAGCACAGCGATGCCTGGTAAATCAATGTATCCTTTGTCTCCTTTTTCCAAAATCATATTGAATTTTTTGGGAGCTTTCTCAAACATATACTGGAAACCATCAAGTACACTCCCGGAAGGAGTTAATTCACTTAGGGCAATAAATGTGGTTATCCCTCCGCCAATAATCAATAGAATTACTTGAATAACATCTGTCCACGCTACTGAAGATAAACCACCCCAAATGGAATAAGCTGCTGAAAACAATCCCAAAATTATGACACAATTAAGAACCAATGAGCCATCACCAGAACCAATTATCGTATCTAATGCGGTTCCTCCTAAATAAAGAACAGAGGTTAAATTCACAAAGACAAAAAGAAAAATCCAAAAGAAAGCCAAAACGGTTTTTACTTTTGAGTTAAATCTTTTTTCCAAGAATTCAGGAATGGTGTGGATGTTTTTTTTGATAAAAATGGGTAAGAAGTATTTACCTACAAGAATTAATGTAAGTGCGGCCATGAATTCATATGAGGCGATAGCTAAACCAATGGCAAATCCGGAACCTGACATACCAATGAATTGTTCGGCAGAAATATTTGCAGCAATTAAAGAGGCGCCAATTGCCCACCAAGGAAGTGATTTTCCTGCAAGGAAATAATCTTTCGAGTTTTTTGACTCTCCAGATGTTGATTTCGACTTGTAAAAGCCTACGCACAAAATTATGATTGCATAAACTATAAGTATAACAATGTCAACTTGAGTAAAATTCACAAGAGAATGATTTTCGAAAACAAAACAATTAGTTCGTTTACTGAAAAAAAAAAAATAGGTTTCTGTTGTGTTTCCTTCTCGAAACCTTTTATCACCTAGCTCGTATTTCTTTCAAACAAAAGGATTTTAAGCCTTCATTTTATAAACCCCTTTTCAAAGTGTTCTAATTCATGCGCCTACATGAAGAACGTTTGGAAAACAAAACTCTAAATCTCATGAAAAATTTTACGCTTGTTTTATTTAGTTTACTCTTTTCGTCTGTTGCCTTTGGCCAACTTATTATCACTGTTTCTTTTTGTGAAGAATCGCCCTCCGCTGTTCGTTTGACCGGTCCTTGGTGGGGTTGGAATCCAGATGGAGGACCAGTTGCCGCTGATAATGGAGATGGAACGTGGACTTTTACGTTTGATCCAGTGCCAGAGGATAATATGGAGTATAAGATAATAGCAGATGGAGTATGGGAGGATCTAACAGATGAGCCATGTATTTTAAATCAAGGAGGATATTTTAATAGATTTTGGTATACAACAGACTCTCTAGTAAACGATATTACCTTCGGTCAATGTGCTGCATGTACTACTACGAATTTATCAAGTGCAAGTAAAATAGAAAATAAATTTGAACTGTTTCCAAATCCAGCTTCTGAAACACTAAATATCATTACTTCTGGTGATTTTCAACGACTTAATATTGTTAACATTTATGGAAGTGTGGTGAAAGATGTTCGATTATCTTCTACAAATAGTGTAATTAATCTGGAGGATTTGTCTTCAGGTATTTATTTTGTAAATGCATTTTCTGGAGAAAATAAGATTACTCAGCAAATTACAATTAAATAATAATTACCAGTACAATGTATATCGAGCCAGCACGCTAGTGCTGGTTTTTTTGTTGGGTTACGTAGAATGTGAAAAACTTGATGAGTTGACACTTTCTTTAATGAATATTGTTAATTATGTTCGTGTTTCATTATTAGAATAAGAGTATGCAAATGCCATTAGTGGATTCGATACCATCATTAGACTTAAGTGATTTTTTGGGATCGAATATTGAGAAAAAGACACAATTTGTTCATGACTTAGGAAAAGCATTTGAGTCAATCGGATTTGTGGCCATATCAAATCATGGATATCATTCTGATCGTCAAGAGGCATTGTATCACTCTATTCGTACATTTTATGAATTACCAGAACATGTAAAAGAAAAGTATGATGGAAGTCATACTGCTGGACAACGAGGATATACAGGAAAGGGTAAAGAACATGCCGCAGGAAGAAATGTTGGCGACTTAAAAGAGTTTTACCATATTGGTAAAGCCATTGAAGGGAGCGATTCCTCTCATTATCAAAAGAATATTTTTCCAGATGAAGTTCCTGCCTTTAAAATTGAAACATTGAATGCCTATCAAACCTTGGAGTCTATTGGCAAGCAAATGCTAGCAGCAATAGCGCTTTACTTAGGTTTAGAAGAAAACCATTTTGAAAGTAGAGTGAATCGAGGGATAAGCATTTTAAGACCACTTCATTATTTTCCTATTGAGCATGCTGATCAAATTCCTGCAGATGCCGTTCGAGCCGCAGAACATGGTGATATTAACTTAATTACGTTACTCATGGGAGCAAGTGCAGAGGGGCTTCAAGTAAAAAGAAGGGATGGTCAATGGATTCCCATTACTGCAGTAAAAGATTGTTTAGTGGTGAATGTTGGTGATATGCTTCAGCGCTATACAAATGGGAGATTAAAATCTACCATTCATCGTGTAGTTAATCCTCCAAAGGAAAAAATGACATTTTCACGATATTCCGTGCCTTTTTTTATGCATGCAAATCCTGATATGGATCTTAGTTGCTTAACAACGTGTATTACGGATGAATGCCCCAAACAATTTGATGATATTACTGCTGAGCAATTTTTAGTACAGCGCTTAAAAGAAATTGGATTGATTAAATAACGGATACTTTGAGGGTAAACGTCCCTAAAGTCCTTTAGTGATTAAGGAACAATTTTGATCATTCGACGTAGCAGTTTTATTGAATGAAAAGTTAAGGTTAAATGTCTGAAGAAATTCTTAAAGCGCTTATGCAACTTTTTGCAATCCTCACCAGTCAAGAGGGGGGGGCTTCAGATACCCAAAATAAGTTTGTAGAAAATTTTTTGCGGCAGCAATTATCACCAGATAAAGTTCCTGTTTATTTTGATGATTTCATTAAGAAATCTAAGCCCAAAGTAGTGCGAAAAAAATCTCTTGATACATCTGGAGATGTTTCACAAACTACTGAATCTCCTGAAGAAAAAGAGAAAAGACGTAAACGAGAGGAGCGAAAACGTTTAAGAGAAGAAAAAAGAAGACAGCTTGAGAAAGAGGATTCTGTTCAATTGGTTGATGAAACACCCGAAGAAAAGGAGAAAAGGTTAAAAAAGGAGGCTCGAAGAAGAGAAAGAGAGGCTCTTAAGGCGGCTGATGCAGCAAAGGAACACTCTGCAAGCGATGAAGGGTCTGGTCAGCTTACCTCGATGATGGATTCCATTAAAACATTGAGGGTGTGTAAAAAGATCAATAAAACCCTCGCCCAACCTCAAAAGATTGTCGCATTTATTCGATTGTTTGAGCTTATTTGGGTAGATCGTTCAATGAATCCAAATGCGAAGGAATTGTTGGACACAGTTGCTGATGTATTTAATATATCCAAAGCTGAATATGCGGACATATCCAGCTTAACGATTCAGGAGCAAACAGATTCAATCAACACCAATAACATATTAGTAGTGAATGGATGTGAAGATTTTTATGCTGAAGGTGTAGAAACAAAGCATCTTCCAATTCATGGTTTTAGTGGTGAAATACTTTTTTTAAAGGTCCTTTCTACAGAGCTTTACTTCGTCAAATGTGTTGGCAATGACAACCTTTACATGAGTGGATTACCGCTAAATCCTGGGCAAGTTTATCCATTTTCGAATGGATCTACTATTAAAACGCCAACCGGAAAGCCCATATATTATTCAGATGTTGTTGCGCGATTTCTTTCTGGTACGATAGAGCATGAGCTCTCTTTTCACGCAAAGGATATTGAATATCAATTTCCAAATGGGAATATGGGCTTAAGGGGTATCACAATAGAGGAGCAAACAGGACGATTAATAGGAATTATGGGAGCTTCTGGAGCTGGGAAATCAACTCTGCTCAATATACTCAATGGAAATGATGCGCCTACAAAAGGTAATGTTCTCATTAATGGAATAGACATTCATAAAGAAAAAACTAAAATAGAAGGTGTGATTGGATACGTTCCTCAAGATGACCTCCTTTTAGAAGAGTTAACCGTTTTTGAAAACTTATATTTTAACGCTAAGTTATGTTTAAATGATAAGACGGATGATGAAATTAATGAGATGATTATTAATTTATTGAAGGCGCTCGACTTACTCTCCACTAAAGATCTGAAAGTGGGAAATCCGTTGGAAAAAACCATTTCGGGTGGGCAGCGTAAACGCTTAAACATTGGATTGGAGCTTTTAAGAGAACCGTCGGTGATCTATATGGATGAGCCAACATCTGGACTTTCTTCGCGCGATTCTGAAAATATACTCGATTTACTAAAAGAACTTGTTCTTAAAGGAAAAATAATATTCGTAGTTATCCATCAGCCTTCATCGGATATTTATAAAATGTTTGATCGTATGCTCATTATTGATCAAGGTGGATATCCAGTATATTATGGTAATCCTGTCGAGGCCATTATGTACTTTAAACGAAAGGCGAACCAAGTAAACAGTGATAAAGGACAATGTACATCTTGTGGAAATGTCAATCCAGAACTTGTATTCAATATTATCAGTGCCAAGTTAGTGGACGACTATGGGAAACTATTGGATGAGCGAAAAGTATCTCCTGAACAGTGGAATGGATACTATAAAGCAGAAGTCATTACACAAGTGAAACCCGTTAAGTCGGTTGCTAGTCCACCTCCTAAATCGTTAAATATACCCAACAAAGTTGAGCAGTGGAAAACGTTTATTAAAAGAGATGTTTTATCTAAATTAAAGAATGCACAATATATGTATTTAACCATGTTGGAAGCGCCTATTCTTGCTTTTGTGTTATCTTTTATCGTGCGTTACATCGGAGGTGGTACCGAAGCTGAATATACATTTGCCGATAATCAAAACGTTCCTGCTTATATTTTTATGAGTATTGTTGTATCATTATTTATTGGCTTAATGGTATCTGCAGAGGAAATCATAAAAGATGCTAAGATTCAGAAGCGCGAAAAGTTTTTGAATTTAAGTAGAGGATCCTACCTAATGAGTAAACTGGCCATATTATTTTCTATATCTGCCTTTCAGTCCATGCTTTTTGTTCTTGTTGGGAATTTAATAATGGGAGTTGAAGGCATGTGGGGTTCTTACTTTTTAGCGCTCTTTACAGTAAGTTGTTTTGCTAATTTATTAGGATTAAATATTTCCGCCACTTTTAATAGTGTTGTAACCATATACATTCTTATTCCGCTCATTCTAATTCCACAAATGATTTTGAGTGGAGCTATGTTTAGTTTTGATAAAATTAATGGGATATTGGGCGGGGGGCCTAATAGTGTACCAAAAATTGGAGAAGTAATGGTTTCTCGGTGGGCATATGAAGCCTTGGTTGTTGAGCAGTTTAAAGAAAATGATTTTAAACAGGCATATGTGAAAGATTACGATTCTAAAACTGATGATTTTTTGATTCCCGTGAAAGATTTTCAAGAAGGAGAAGAGGTGAAATTGTATGATTTAGAATTTGCAGAATCTTACTGGGATTATAAGCAAGCCTATTACATATCCGAAGTCAATAAACTTTTAGATGCAATAGATGCACAAAGAAAGCGCATTCGAAAATGGCGTAAAAAGATCAAGAAAGCCAAAAAAAGAAATTTAGACGTTCCACCGTTACTCGTTGATACCACGAGAATGAAGATGGATTATCAAAATCTTTTAAAGTGTTTAGATTTTTTAGCGTGGGATTTAGATACAGTTATTCCTACGCGTCTTGATAATTTGACTTATTTGGACTTCAAAAGCAAACATATCCGAAAAACAAAGAAATTTATCGACTGGTCAAATCATTTTTACAGTGAACAATTTGCTAAAGTAGCTCAGTTAAAAGATAAGTTGTCGTATCAAGTTATTGATCACTATGGACTGGAGATATCAAAAGAAAGAGGTGTTGATACCAATAATATTGATTCAATCTCTTACTATGGAGAACAATATTATACAGAGTTAAAAAATAATTACACGAATCATTACTTAAATGATTTGATGAGAAATGCTTTGGTAGATGATAAAATTATTTGGGAACCTGCAAAAGGTTCTTTTACTCAAATCATTGATCCTATTTTTAAAAAGCCAAAAACCACTTTTTTTTCTCATTTTTATGCTCCCGAGAAAAAAATGTTTGGAACCTACTGGGAAACGTTTAGTTTTAATTTAATCGTAATTTGGGTAATGGGTGTGTTATTGTACATTACACTCTATTTTGATGGGTTAAAAAAGTTTCTTAGTTTATTTCAGAAAAATAAATAACGTAATAAATGTTCCGATTAAAGAATATTATAATAGTGTTTATTGTGTATGGCCATTTGTCAATCGGTCAAAACGATCCGGCTGTACCAAAAAGTTCCGCTAAGATTCCAACAATTGATTATTTTACAAGTGGTGGGAAGAAAAGTGAAGGAAAAGTACTTAAAGTTGATTTTTGGATTTATTACCATGAAAATGGAAACAAAGAAAGTGAGGGAAAATATACATTTGGAAGAAAAGATAGCATTTGGACTTATTTTGATATTAATGGCAATAAAGTTTTACAGGGTGAGTATAAAAAAGATGTGAAAGTAGGAGCTTGGACCTCTTGGTTTCCAGATGGAAAGGTTAAAAACATTGTTAACTATAATAATGGTGTAATGAGTGGCCAGTATACACAACTTTTTGCCGATGGTAAAACGAGATCGCGTGAATCCTATGAATTAGGTAAATTAAATGGAAAATCAGAACATTGGTTTAACACTGGAAAAAAAAGGCATGTAGGGGAATATATTATGGGCAAACAAGAGGGGCATTGGGTTTATTGGCACTGGAATGGTAGAAAAGAAATGGAAGGCGATTTTATTAATGGAAAAAAAGAAGGAATCTGGACCACCTGGGATGAATTTGGCGAAATTATTGAAAGAGCACGATACAGCAACGGAAGACCTTCCAGGCAAAAATAATAGATCCAATTACCGATTAGTGAAAAAACTGTATTAATTATCTGTTTTCATTCTAAATAAGCAAAATTTGTACGAAATTTTGTAAAATATTGAAAATGTATTGGTTTCTAATAAGTCACGTGTTATTTTTGTAGTAACAAATATTATTAAAATGGCTATTATAATCACTGATGAATGTATTAACTGTGGAGCGTGTGAACCAGAGTGCCCAAATAATGCTATCTATGAAGGAGGAGTAGAGTGGAGACTATCTGACGGTACTTCATTATCTGGAGAAGTTACTACACCTATGGGAAATACCTTAGATTCGGATGATGAACAAGAGCCAAAAGAAGAAGATGTTTATTATATCGTAACGGATAAATGTACTGAATGCGTAGGTTTTCATGATGAGCCTCAATGTGCTGCTGTTTGTCCTGTTGATTGTTGTGTAGATGATGAAGACAACGAAGAAACAGAAGAACAATTGATGGCCAAAAAAGAGTTTATGCATTTATAAAAAAGATCGTTTTTATACTTAAAGTCCCGTTTACGGGACTTTTTTTATGTTAAATTTTATATCAATGAGTTGGATTTATCTTTTTCCATTGATTGGAGCTGCTACAGGATGGGTGACTAATTGGATTGCTGTGAAAATGCTCTTTCACCCTAAAGAACCTCGAAGTTTTTTATTTTTTAAAATTCAAGGTGTTTTTCCCAAGCGTCAAAAAGCAATGGCTCAAAAATTGGGGCATATTGTAGCTTCGGAACTGTTTTCTATTGATGAGGTAGTTGCTAAAATGACCGAATCAGATAATAAAGAAGTTTTATTATTTGTAGAAAACAAAATTGATGACTTTATATCTCATAAGCTTACTGAAAGTATGCCTATGTTAGGTATGTTCTTAAATGATGAATTAAAAACTAAAATAAAAACAATCTTGCTGAAAGAAATTGAGCAAGTCATTCCTGAGGTTATGAATAGTTACGCCTCAAAAATGAAAGAGGAGGTTAACGTTCAGGAAATGGTATATCAAAAAGTAGTGAATTTTTCCAGCGATAAATTAGAAGAAATACTTGTTTCTATCATGAAAAAGGAATTTAAGTTTATTGAGTTACTTGGAGGTGTTTTAGGATTCATTATAGGAACGATACAAACAATCATAATCCTTTTCGGATAATCGTTAGTTTAGCTTCCCACAAATTTGTTTTTTAATTTTAGACGCTCGATTTGAACCGAATTTTTCCGCTTTTTGAATATTCGTACACGCATCCCTGTAATTTTTTTCACCGAATTGAATAATCGAAACATTTTCCCACGCTGCTGCATATTTCCCATTTCGTTGTAGGCATTTTGTATAGGCTTTAATAGCCTTTTTATTCTTCTTTAATTGCTGGTTTGCTAAGCCAATGTAAAACCACGATTGATGATCTTTGTCATTTATTTCTGCCGCTTTTTTAAACGTTTTAATTGCAGCGTTATATTTTTTCATGTTTAATTGTGCAGCTCCTTTTTGCAACAGTAAGTTGAAATGATTGGGTGTATTTTCTAAGCCCTTATTAAAAAAGCGGAGTGCTGTTTTAAAATTTCTTTTCGAGGACATCACTAATCCTAATCCAAGGAAACCTTCAGCATATGTAGAATCTATATTTACTGCTTTAGCAAAAGCATTATACGCTTTTTCATAAGCTTTAAATTTCATTAAGTAAGTATTCCCTAAACAAAAGAAAGATGAAGCGTCAGAGCTGTCTGTTTCCTGAATATATTTCATGTGCGCATTAATATAATCTTCTTCATCTTCAATTTTTTCATAAACACTTATAATAAAGCTTCTTTTTTCTGGTATCATTCTAATAATTTCAATCCATTTTTTTGATTGCATAAAATAACTTTGTCTTACATCTCCTGATAAACGACTGCTATAATGAGTTTCAAAAAGAGCCAATGCCCCCTCAGATGCTTTTTCTAAACTGTCTTTTCTTATATAGTTCATTTGTTTATCATAACGATCACTTCCGGTAGACCAGATGAACCAAGGGTGATTTACATGGATTTCTCGTTTTTTGAAATAAGTATTTTTATAAATGTTCGCAAGTTTCCCGATCAATTCTCTCTCCTCGCTGGAATTAGCCATGGGATGTTCAACAACCAAAGTATAGCTAAATAATGTAAGAAGAATGACAGAAGGCATTAGCCAGTTCATAATCCGACGTTTTAGGAAGATTACGCTCAAAGAAGTGAGTAAAAGAATGACACAACAAATTGCAAGCGTATAGTCTTTTTCTTCGGAAATTTTATGATGAATATGCAATTTAAATGGGTAGTAAAAATATACCAGAGTAGAAGAGAATAGTAACACAAGAAAACTATAAAACTTGCCATTACTTACTTTCGTATTAAATGCTTTTGCCTTGATGACCCAATTTTTGGCATGTTTAAATTGAGGAGGTCTAGAGGTATTGATTTTTCGTTTAACAGCAAACGAAAACCATGTATTTACTCCAGCTAAACAAAGAAGTGTCAAAAAAGGAGAAATAGGAATGATGTTTCTTAAAAAGCCAGCTGCATTACCCATGTTTGCTTTTGCAGAGAAATAAGTATACATGAAAAAACCACCTATAAAGGGGAGTAAAATGAAGTAACGCAGAAATTTATGCCGAAATGTTTTTAGGCTTCCAAGAACGCTAAAGAACATTAATACAGGACCTACTACATAAGCATATCTAGAATAATAGGTATCCCAATTTTGATGTCCATACCTATTTTCCTCCTTTTCTTTTCCAATTGTCACATCTATAATCCACCATAAATTATGGTTCATTAATGCTCCCGCAAATGCCCATAAAATACTTGGGACACCAAGAAGAAGAAGTTGAAAATACTTTTTTGCATGAATTAATGGAATAATATAAAAAGGAAAAAAAATAACAAGTTCCATTCGAGCAAGCGGAAGTAAAGAACCTGCTATTGCAAAAGCGTTCCATTTTTTTCGGACATGAAAATACAACGATAAACAAATGAGTGTAATGGCTAAAGGCTCAGTCATTGCATATTTTGAAACACCAAAAACAAATGGTTGTAGAGCCAGTAAGGGAAATGCCAGAAACGCGAATCTAAATTTAAAATGTTTGGCAACATGATAGAGCGAAAAACCACCAACAATAGAAAATATAGTTTGTAAAATAGGAATTGTCCAAGCACCTAATTGCACAGGAAGTGAGAAAATAATCACGAATAATGGTCGGTTCCAAAGTTTAATGAATTGGGAGGGATCATTAAAAGCATGAAGTGTGTTTTGATATCGCGCAGGGCAATCGTCATCCCATGTGTTGTCACTGTAAAAAGCCCAAAATAAATTTACAAAGATGAAAGTCAATGTGATTATCAATAATGGCATTTTATCTTTTGTATGAACTTTAAAGAGTGCTCTCATGATTGAAAATTAGTAAAGGTAAATTAACAGATCAACTTCAAAAAACTAATGCGTTACTGATTTTATCGATTCAAAGATTTGAAATACCGCAGGGCAAATCTCCGTGTTTTTTAGATTTAATGCAAGAATCTGATGTTGCTTTACACGATCTGTATGAGGATAGTCAGAACATGCTTTTGGTCGAGCGTCGTAAATACTACAATAGTTGTTCTGATCTAAAAATGGACATGGAACAACTTGTAAAACATAGTCATTATCCTCATCCAATCTTAAATATTGTTTAATGAATAATTTCGGTTTTATATTTAAATGGTTGGCTATACGATCAATATCCTTATTAGTGAACAGAGGGCCTGTTGTTTTACAACAATTTGCACATGACAGGCAGTCAATACAACTAAAAGCCTTTGAGTGGGCCTCAAAAAATAATTCATCCACCTCCTTTCCTTTCTTTTTTTTAAGTTTTTGAATAAGTTTTTTATTCGTTTTTTTTTGTGCTAGAGCGTTCTTTTTTAATTCACTTAAATTCATGGATAATAGGTTAGTGGACTAATTACACGTAATATCATTATACGGATTGAATAAACACAATGAATGAAAATAAGGAGTAGTCGGAGAAAAATTAAAAAGCCTCAAATGAGGCTTTTTAAAATGATTATTTACGTCTTTTATGCACCAACCGCTAAGGAGGCTAAAGCAGCTTCATAGTTTGGTTCATCAACCGTTTCTGCAACTTGCTCAGTGTATATTACTTTACCCTTCTCATCCATTACTACAACCGATCTTGATAGTAATGCATTTAGTGGCCCATCTGTAAAAACTACACCTAAATCTTCACCAAATTTCCCTGTTCTAAAATCAGATGCCATCACTACGTTTTCAATACCTTCTGCTCCACAAAATCGAGACTGTGCAAACGGTAAATCTTTTGAAACGCAAACTACAACTGTATTTTCTAACGATGCAGCTTCTTCATTGAATTTACGAGTAGATGTTGCACAAGTACCAGTATCAATGCTGGGGAAAATATTAAAAACCACTTTTTTACCTTCAAAATTACTATTTGATATTGCACTTAAATCGTTTTTTACCAAATTGAATGCGGGAAAATGATCCCCAACCTTTGGAAGATTTCCAAGAGTATGGATTTCATTCCCTTTTAATGTAACCGTTGCCATCTTTTTAAAATTTAAATTGAATCCTAAAGATTCATTTCTTTTTGTGAAAAACCAAAGTTATAAAGCATAAATAATTTTTATTTTAGTTTCATGTCTCTTCATAAACACGCATTAATTCGGTATCGTATTATCGATGCTATGTTAAGGAATCAGTATAACCCGTATCCATCGATTGAGGATATTAGAAGTAAATGTGAGGATTCTCTTTTTGGTTCCGATTGGGGAGATCATATTTCAATTAGTACAATTGAAAAAGATTTCAAGGCTATGCGGACGGATGCAGAACTTGGTTTTTTTGCACCCATTAAATATTCAAGAATTTATAATGGATATTTTTATACCGAAGAAGAATATACCATTCATAATATTCCTTTGAAAAATGAAGATATTGAGGCGATTAAATTTGCCTCCAATACCCTCATGAATTTCAGAGAATCACCCATGTTTGCTCAATTTAGATTTGCCATCGAAAAAATATTCGATCGATTGAACATTAGTTCAGATGTGCAGGATAACCGACTGGATAAATTGGTTCAATTTGATGCTTTACCAAATTATCCAGGTAAGGAATTTCTTCAACCTTTGTACACTGCGATTAAAGATTATCATCAAGTAGAATTAGTATATAAGCGATTCAACTCAAATAAAGAGAGTAGGAGAGTGATACATCCATATTTACTCAAAGAATATAAACACCGATGGTACTTAGTAGGTTTTGTAGAGGATAAGGATAGTTTGTCTACTTATGCCTTAGATAGAATGGTTAGTGTGGACTTGAAGGAAGAAGACTTTATTGTTCAGCAAAATTTTAACCCAGAAGAATTTTTTAAGTTTTCTTTTGGTATCACACAAAATAACGAAAAGCCTTACAAGGTCAAATTAAAGTTTCCCAGCCAGCAAAAGGGGTATTTAATTACTCAGCCATTACATGCCTCTCAGGTTATAAAAGAACAATCTGATAATACGTTGATAATAGAATTGGAGGTATATCTTACTTATGAATTGGTAGAGCGTATACTCGGATATGGAGAACATGTTGAAGTGATAGCTCCAATAGAACTTAAAGCTGAAATTATTCACAGACTTAAGGCTTCTCTAACCAATTATGAAAAATAAAGTGTTGACTTTATTATTAATTTTTCTTGGTTAAAATCATCGTAATTAAGGTACATGTTTATCGGGTCAATGGATGCATTGATTAAAGGTTATGCTCTTTTTTAGAAATAAAAAACCGAGGTATTCTACCTCGGTTTTTCATTCATTTCTTTCTTAATGGCTAATCCAATATTAACGGGATTTTAAGCTTATCTCTTAAGCTTATCATCAACTTTAATTTTCTTTACAGCATCATCATCAACCTTGCCATCTTTGATGATTTTCAATTCGATTCTTCTATTTAGCGCCCGACCTTCTTCATTATCCGAACCATCAGCATTTGTGTTTTTCGCAATCGGTTTTGATTCTCCATAACCCACTGCTTTTACACGGTCTAGTTTTATTCCTTTGTTTGTTAAGAATTTTTGAACCGATTCAGCTCTTTCTTGAGACAGTTTTTTGTTAAATCGATTGTTTCCTTTTGAATCCGTATGACCTTGAATTTCTACAGTAATACTCGGATTATTAGATAAAAGACTAAATAATTTGTTCAACTCTGATTTGGATTCACTAGATAAATTCGCACTTCCAAATTCGAAGAATACGTTGTTTAGAACAATCGACTCATCTGCTTTGATTGGAGCAAGTTTAATTTCCTTTTTCATAGATTGGAATGCTGAATTTTTAGGAACAATTAAATTTTCTGATTTAAATAAATATCCTTTTGCCTCATAAGTAACATTATAGTTCTTTCCTGGAGGTAAAATAAATAAGTATTTTCCTGTTTTCTTATTCGGCTTATATATCCCGACAATATCACCAGATTCATTGTCCTTGACAATAATTTGAGCATCGTTTGGTATGTTTCCATCTTTTTCTCCAAGTGTAAAAACACCACTCATTACTGTCATTGGCTGCACTGGAGGTTTTGGAAGCGAAATCATGAATAAATCTTTACCACCAAGTCCCTCTTCTTTTTCTGTTGCGTAATACGAACGTTTACCATCTACCGAGGTAACAAAAAACGCATCGTCTTCTGTGGTGTTGATCGGATAACCAATATTTTCAGGTGTACTCCATCCTTCTTCTCCTAAATCGGTAGACTGGAAAATATCTAACCCTCCCATTGTTTCATGACCGTTAGATGAAAAGAAAAGAGATACTCCATCAGGGTGAATAAAAGGTGAACGGTCATCATATTCAGTATTAATTTTAGAACCTAAGTTTAAAGGCTCACTCCATTCACCATTCGGTAGCATGGTTACTCTGTAGATATCAAATCCTCCATATCCACCTTTTCGGTCTGAAGCAAAATAAACTGTTTTACCATCTGCTGAAAAGCATGCATGTGTTTCTTTTGCTTTTGAGTTTAAAGCTTGAAATGGCACAGGAGTTGTCCATTCAGAACCTTCTAGTTTAGAATAGTAAATATCTCCACTTGCATCCAATTGTGCAGAATAGATTAAAAGCTGCTGACCATCTACAGATAATCCTATTGTGGCTTCGTGACCTTTAGTGTTAATTTTATTTGATATTAGTTTAGGTTCCCCCCATTCACCTTGCTTATTTTTATTCGAAATAAAGATGTCCTCGTAGTATCCAAAATCAAAAGGATCTTTATCCTGATTGCTGTATCCTTCTAAATCCTTTTCTTTTAACTTTCTTCTAGAGGTAAAAATTAACGTTTGTTCATCAGCACTGATTACCGGTGCATAATCTGGATACTCAGAGTTGACATTTTTAAGAGGAGTTAAAACAATATCCACTGGATTTTCAAGAAGTAATTTGGCAGTTTCACATATTTTATATTCTCGTTCAATGATTTTTTTGTAATCCTCAGGAATGTCCTTGCCTAAAGCTTCCTCAAACATTTGAATATATTTTTCAGCTTCATCAACTTTGTGAATTTTACGAAGCATTCTTCCGTAATCTAAGTAAGCAAAAACAGGAGCCTCAATATTTGAACCAGATTCTTCATTGTATTTATAAGGCTCTTTTGTCACATTTTTTACAGCCTCTGATAAATAATGCATTGCAGAGTCAGTATTTTTAGCTAATGAGGCATTGGCATAACTGTTCCCCATTTTGTAATTCAAAAAGGCTGTTTTATCAACGTCTTTTTCAATTTTAGTATATATTTTCAAGGCAAAATCATAATTTTCATCCAACCAATATTCATCGGCAACAGCATATTGTCGTTTAATCGGTTTTTCAAAAATATCATCGTTGAATTTTTCGTTACTTCTAATGTATACAAGTTGAGCATTAGATGATGTATACACGAACAACGCGAATACTGAAAGTGAAAAAATACGTTTCATAGGCTTCTATTTTCAAAGGATAAACCAAATACCATGCAAAGTTTATCCATTAACAAAGTTTTAACATTTGCTAGTCATTTTAGACTAGAGTTTTAAAATCGGTTGTAAACTTACCAAATTTGTCTATCAATTTCAAAATTTTCGAGGTAATCTCCTACTTTTCGTAAAAAGCTTCCTCCTAGCATACCATCAACTACTCTGTGGTCATAACTCATGGATAAAAACATCATTTGTCGTATACCAATAAAATCGCCTTCAGAGGTTTCAATAACTGCAGGTTTTTTCTGAATTGCTCCTGTAGCAAGGATCGCAACTTCAGGTTGATTTATAATGGGTGTTCCTATAATGTTTCCAAATGTACCAATGTTTGTAATGGTAAATGTTCCCTCTTGAACATCTTCTGGAGCGAGTTTATTATTTCTTGCTTTTTGAGTAAGGTCATTTACTGATCTTGCTGTACCAGCTAAATTTAAATTATTTGCACCTTTTACTACAGGAACAATCAAGTTCCCTGAAGGGAGAGCAACAGCCATACCAATATTCGCATCTTTTTTAACACGTATAGAATTTCCTTCCACGCTTACGTTAACCATGGGGAAATCTTTAATAGCTTTTGCTACAGCCTCTACAAAAATGGGTGTGAATGTAAGTTTGTACCCTTCTTTCTTTAAAAATTCTTCTTTTACTCTGTTTCTCCATTCAACAAGGTTAGTGACATCAATTTCAATGACACTTGTAACATGTGGTGCTGTTTTTTTGGATTCCACCATATGTTCGGCAATCAATTTTCTCATTCGATCCATTTCGATCAAATCAGAATGACCCGATAAGGATACTGCAGGTCTAACTGGCGCAGAGTATGAATTAGGTTCAGAGGAATATTGTGGTTTAACAGGGGTCTCATGAACACTACCGCGAGTCTCCAAGTAGGCAAGGATATCCGCTTTAGTTACTCTCCCTTCCCGTCCTGAACCTTGAATTTTCTGCAATTCATCTAATTGTATTCCTTCTTTTTTAGCAATACTTTTGACAAGAGGAGAATAAAACCGATGAGAGGTGCTTTCAATAGGAGAATGAATTGCGCTTTTATGTTCAATTGGTTCTTTTACATCTAGTGATTCATCAATAGTATCAGTAATACTTTCCTCATAAACCGGAGTTGACGTTTTATATTCTTTTTCATCATTGTGATGATCTCCTTCAACTTCAATGATAGCAAATGGAGCACCTATCTTCACAACATCGCCTTCTTGATGTAACTTTTTTATCAGTGTTCCTTCATAATCGGATGGAACTTCTGAATCTACTTTATCGGTGGCGATTTCAAGAATACCTTCTTCGAGTTCAACAAAATCTCCTTCATTTTTTAACCAAGAGGTAACTGTTGCTTCAGCAACACTTTCTCCCATTTTTGGCAATAAAAGTTCAATTTGAGCCATAAAAATTCGCTAAAATATGGGGCAAAAGTAGCTAAAATGTGGGAGGGCTACAATTTTAAAGAGAGAATTGAAAGATTCAAGATTAAATTTATCGATCAATACTTTTTAAACCCTTTATAAGTATAGTGAGGTCATTAAATGGGTTATAATCTTTAGCATATTGAATGTTTATTCGTTCCTTGGTTTCTTCCTCGAGTTGGTCGGAATTAAAACGATCTAAAGGGGAAAGAACGCCTTTTTTCAATTCAGGCAATTCCTTTTGAGATTTGAGTGCCCCACTGTACCCCACCCAAGTGAAATTTCCTTTAAACACATTTATAATATTGATGAACATTTTGGTAGGTCGTTTTACAAAAAGGACAAGAATTGGAGAACTAAATAGAAGCAGAATACTTGTAATTAAGTCAAAAATTCTTTTGTTTCTTAAGTTCTGTGGTTTACTCAGGGAATTGATGTCAATGAGGTAAAGCTCTCCCGGTGAATCAATGCTTGAACTTCCTAGAATAAATAATGATTCTGGCGGAGCAATTTTAAATTCTGTATCATTTTTTGATAATGATTCCATTGTAGCGATAATGGTATTGGAAGATAAATCTTTTGCGCAAAAAATAACTTCGTCTAATTGATAAACTTCAATAATCTCATTAAGTTGATCGATGTTTCCTACAAAGTCATTGTTTTTGCTCTTTTTGGTAGAATTAATAAAAACAAAGTTCTGAAGAAGAAAATTTGATTTTTGTAAAATACCTTTTACGCGTTCTATTTCTTGCGTTTCCCCAATAATTCCAACATTCTTCCTTGAATTAGAATCAATTTCAAAATCTCCATATTTAAAAAAGTGAAGAATGAAGCGAGTGGAGACAAATGCCAAAGCTGACCATATCGCACTAAAGCCAATAATCGCCCTTGAAAAACGATATTCTTCATCAATAAGGCCGTAACCAATAAGTACTGAAATTGCACCAAAAGAAACTCCATTAAGAACCTTATTCAACTTTACCTTATTTCTGTAACCACCACAGAAAGCTACTGAAGCCATAATAATCAAGGTAATCGAAGGAATGATGTAATAAAGGAATTCATTCGGATAACGAAAACCTTTAATTTGTTCCTCCCAAATAGATTTAAAACCTAGAATGCCAAAAAACAAAAGACTAGCATCAAAAATCGGTAGAATTGACTTTTTAACTAGTCGATTTGTTATGGCTACTCCAGCTCTAAAATAAATGGCTAATTTGATTAAGAAACTAAAAAGAGAAGCGTTTTTGGATGAGAAATGTTTCTTGGCGAAAATGATCATTGCGTTATAAAACACAAATACATAATTCACAGAGCTTTTCTTTGTACTTTCTCCTTTGTAGTGTATTATTCTTGTATCGGCGAAGTAATAGTTTTTAAATCCACCTTTGATTAGCCTCCATGATAGGTCGATATCTTCACCGTACATAAAAAAATCTTCGTCCAATAATCCCACTCGATCCAATGCTGATTTTCGCATCAGCATAAAAGCTCCTGATAAAATTTCTATTTTATTTGTTTCATTTTTGTCTAAGTGCCCGCAATGATATTTGCCAAATCGTTTGCTTTTCGGGAACAAACTAGATAATCCGAAAATTTTATAAAACGCAACAGAAGGGGTTGGTAAGCTTCTTTTGGATTCGGGTAAGAAATTTCCTTTGCCATCAACCATTTTAACACCTAAACCTCCCGCTTTTGGGTTTTCGTCCATAAATGTCACTACCTTCTCAAAGGTGTCCTCTTCCACTAGAGTATCCGGATTGAGGAGCAGTGTATATTCTCCTTTGGATTTTTTCATGGCAAGGTTATTACCTTTTGAGAAACCTAAATTTTCTTTTGAATCAACAAGTATGACCTCTGGAAACTTTTCCTTAACCATGGCTACCGAACCATCCACAGAATTGTTATCCACTACCCAAACCTCTCCATCCACATTTTGTAGAGCCTTAAAAACACTCTGTAAACATTGCTCTAAGAAGTGCTGAACGTTGTAATTTACTATAATGATTGAAAGCTTCAAAAAGAATAAATATAAGGGGGAACAAAAATAACGATTTTAAAATAATAGTCAATAGATACGGTTAGAGTTCGTTTAAAATTCTGAAAACACACGCTTTTTTCGAAGAAAATAATTCCTAACAACGGAATCAGAATAGATTCCTTTAATTTCATTGTTTCCTAATTGATGATGAAGGGTTTTACGAATTTTTAAATACCTCGGAAGATGAATAAAAAAAGAATAATGTGCTTTAATAATCGCAATACAATGATTAAAATTGCCCTCAAATAAAAATTTAACTCCAGCAATACCGTCAAGGAGAAGCTTTTGAATCAATCTTAACCAAAACCCTCTGGAAACATCGTTTTTAGTTAATAAAAGTAAGTTGTTTCTAAAATTCAAAAACGTTTTTCGAGGACTTAATTTATTTAATGTTCCACCACCTAAATGATAAACATGAGAATCTCCGATGGCATACACTTTATATCCTGCTCTCTGTATTCTCCAGCATAAATCAATTTCTTCCATGTGCGCAAAGAAGAACTCATCAAAACCATTTAACTCTTTGAATACCTCATTCCTTACAAACATACATGCTCCGGAAGCCCAAAATATAGGTATGTTTGAGTTATATTGCCCAAAATCCTCTTCCAAATCGTTAAAAATTCTTCCTCTACAAAATGGATAACCCCATCGGTCAATAAAACCTCCGCCCGCTCCGGCATATTCAAAATGAGACTTTTTTTTGTATTGTAAGATTTTAGGCATTGCAGCTCCCACATCTGGATGGTTATCCATAAAATTAATCACGGGTTCAATCCAGTTTTCAGGTGTTTCAATATCTGAATTTAAGAGAACAATATAATGATGATCAATCTGTTTAAGTGCATCATTATACCCTTTAGCAAAGCCGCCGTTGGTGGTGTTTTTGATAATTCGTATATGGGGGTAATTGTCCTCTAGGAAGGAAATACTGTTGTCATTTGAAGCATTGTCTGCAATTATAATTTCTGCATAGTCGGGAATATACTCTACAACACTGGGTAAAAACTCCTTCAGGAGTTTTTCACCATTCCAGTTTAATATAACTACTGCAACACGCTTCATTGGAACTGTAAATTTAGTTAAGTATTATAATTGATGCGAAGATCTTTACAATTAATTATTGATTTACTGTAAACCTGAAAAGAATAAGAAAAACAGATGAAAATAACTTAATACATCAATTAAAAAGCATTCAAATTTAATTTATACTGCAGTTTTTCCATTTAAACCTTAATTTTGAATAAAAAAGTCAAATGTCTGCTTGGGGTATTTCAAATTTCGAAAACGATACAGCGCTGGATTGGGTAGCTTACTTAATTGAGGAAAAGCAAGGGATTAATTTTAAAAAATTCATAAATACGTTCGTTTCCGAGTTTACACCCGATGAAACATCGCTAATAGAGTGTTCAAAATTCTTAACGGTTGCCGAAACTGTTGCAGGATTGGCTGGGAATCCTGCCGATGATTTTCCGGAAGAGCTTTCCGATTGGGTTGAGACAAAATACATTAAAATTGAGCAAGTTACCCTCGATAAAGCCATTGAAGGCGTAAAGTTAGTGATGGTAGATAGCGAAGCCAAAGAAATGTATTTAGATTCAGGCTATTTTAAATCATGGGAGAAAGCACAAAAGGATTTGATTAAAAGACTCTCGGAATGATTTTATTTGGGAGAAAAGATAAAGTTTTAAAAACACATGAACTTTCGGAAGAGGTATGTGAACATTGTGGTAAAAAAGGGGGAGTAGTTAGTATATTTCAAATCTATTATCATATTGGTTTGATTCCTTTCATACCGTTATCGAGAAGAACAGCCTCACAGTGTTACTCGTGTAGAAAAGTGAAACTTGAGAAAAATTTTTCTCCCGAACAAAAAGAAGCTGCGAAATTACTCAAGAAGGAAGTAAAAACACCAATATGGACGCTTATAGGTGCTAGTCTCCTTCTAATTTATATATTCTTTAATCTAGTAATCAAATTCTCATAATTATGGTTTTAAGTTTCGGTGAAGTGTTAATGGATTGTTTTCCTGATAAGAAAGTTATTGGCGGAGCTCCATTTAATGTGGCTGTTCATTTACAAAGATTAGGAGAAGATTCAGGGATAATTACTAAAATTGGAAAAGATGGTTTAGGCCTGGAAGTAAGGGATATTTTAGAGCGAGAAGGGCTAGCCAATGCGCTTCAAGTTGATTCAGAAAAACCTACTGGACGCGTTGATGTTACGTTAAATAATGGTCAGCCCTCTTATGAGATTCATAAAAACTGTGGATGGGAATTTATAGAGTTTGCACATGCAAAGGCACCAGCATATTTTGTGTTCGGATCATTAGCGCTGTATTTTTCAAACAACAAGGAAGCATTTCGTAAATACAGGTCGCTCTTTTCATCTACCACATTTCTTTGTGACTTAAATCTAAGATCACCGTTCTATGATCAAGAAACCATTGAGTTATGTTTGAGTTCAGCGGATATTTTAAAAATTAACGATGAAGAATTGGATTATCTAGCCCAGACATATAATCAAAAAGATGTCATTTTATGGCTGAAGGAAAAATTCAACATTACGAAAGTATTATTAACTCGAGGAGCTGATGGTGCAACACTATATTGGGAAAATGAAACTTACGAAAGTAACGTAAAGAAAATAGACTTTATAAAAGACACAGTAGGAGCAGGAGATTCATTCACTGCTTTGTTTCTTTATGGACTCATTAAAAAACAAAATTTGGACGAAACGTTAGCAAGAGCATCAGAATTTGCTTCAATCATTTGTCAAACAGCGGGAGCAGTACCAAATGATTTGAGCGTCTACAATTCCTATAAACTTTGAAACAATTACTCTTAACTTATTTTTTGTCACTCTACATTATCGTTAATGGAGGGAATCCTTATTTTATTCAGTTTACACACAAAAATGATGCGCAAACCTTTAGGCCTGAAGAATATTTTGATCCAAAGGCGATAGAAAATAAGAAAGCGCTAAACTTACCGCTATACGATTGGTATGATTTGCCTGTCATACCTGAATTCATTCAGGAAGTTAAAAGTAAATCAGATTCTTTGGGTTACACGTTAAGATGGTTTAATGGAGTCACCGCTTATTTATCAATTGATCAGCTGAATGAAATTCAACAACTATCTTTTGTTCAGTCTGTATCCCCATGGTTAAAGAGAGAAATAGTAGCAACCTCTCTTTTGGACAGTTTGGGTGAAGAAGTAGTGAAAAATTTTGAAGTGTTTAACTGGCAGTTAAACACCATGGGAGGAAATGTATTTAAATCTAAAGGGTTAAATGGTTCAGGGATTCGTATAGGTGTGGTTGACGTAGGTTTTTCAGGGTTGAAGAAAAATAAACAACTTTCCCATTTATTTAATGGACAATTAAAAGATGCCTGGGATTTTGCATTAAATAAACCCTTAAAATATCAAGGGTTTTCAAATCATGGTACAACCGTATCCTCTTTTATATTTGGAAAATTCGATACAATTTATGTAGGACATGCGCCTCAAGCAGAAGCATTATTTGCAAAAATGAACTCCCCTGGCAAAAAAGATGCAGTGATTGAGGAAGCGTGGTTAAAATCCATTGAATGGTGCCATCAAAAAGGGGCGCAACTTGTAAATAGTTCAGTTGGATATATTGGGAAAGCCTATAAGCACGATATGTTAACCGGTGATGTATGTAAGATGAGTGTGGCAGGGAATTTAGCAGCACGAAAAGGAATGCTGATCATAAATTCTGCAGGAAATGAACGTTTAACAAAATGGAAAAGATTGTCATTTCCTGCTGATGCTGATAGTATATTAACTGTAGGAGCAATTGATTGTGAAACAGGAGTGCAATCTGATTTTTCATCTCTGGGCCCTACCAAGGACTTAAGGGTTAAACCTAATGTAACTGCAATCGGAAATCCAACTTGGTATGATGGGTATAGGTTAAAGGAAGTTTTCGGAACATCGTTTTCATGCCCACTGGTTACAGGATTTACAGCGTGTATACTCCAAAATAATTCATCATTACACCCCATGGATCTTATTGATACGCTTCAAAAATCAAGTTCATTGTATCCTTATTATGACTATGTGCATGGATATGGAGTTCCTCGAGCAACTCTATACTTTGGAATAGATTCTGTTTTCAGAGGTGCTCCCTCCATTGAATTAGAAAAGAGTCCAAGTTATCTTCAGGAGGCGTATTATACATTTAAATATCTCTCCAATGAAGGGACACAAATCTTCTATCAGATCTTAGATCAAAAAGGATATATTAAAGAATATTATGTTGTTCGATTTGGTGAGGATTCAAAAACAGGAGAAGACTATGGAGAATCACCCAAACTGTATGTAAAAAACGTAGATAAAGGAGATAAAATTAGAGTGTTTCATAGAGGGACATTCATAGAAAAAGAATTGAAATGAGAAATGTTTTAGTGTTCGTTTTTTTATGGTGTATACAAAGTAGTGTAGCACAGGACTATGTGGTGGAGGAAAGATTTGATCCGTTAGAGTACGGATATGACTCTATTAACCTAAACTTTCGAGCTATTGCGGGTTGGGGTATTACAACAAATACACCTTTTCAGGATGAGTTTCACCAATGGGGTTCAAATTTTTTTGATTTTCGTTATCAGTACAACTTTAAGTTGTATAAAGCATGCCGATTTGCTTTAGGAGCAGGGTATAATTTCGAATCTTACAAGTTAAAGTCAGATAGTTCAACCCTGTATATCGATTCTGTTTTTCATGAAAAACGAAAATTACGCTTCCAAAATATAACTACGAATGTGGGAATACTCTTTCAGTTTAATGAGCAGAATGATTTCCCAACATTCTTCCAATTTGGCGCGTACTATGATTTAGGTGTTCGATCGTCATATGTCACCTGGGACGAAATTGATGATATGAAGTTTAAATCAAGAGTTGTAAACCTGCCCTTTATCCAAAATATGAATTACGGGCTGGAATGCAGGGTAGGCTATGGTCAATTGGCTGCATATATTAGGTATCGATACTCAAATCGAATAATCTCAAATCCTAATGATCAATCATTGCCTCGCATAACCATCGGAATACAAATGGACGTTCCAATAAGCGAAACAGAATATTAATACTAAAAATGATGTGGAAAAACGAAGTTACATTGTCTGTGATTAATGAAATGTGTAAAGACACTATTCACACGACCTTAGGCATAGAAATTACGGAAGTAGGAAAAGATTATTTAAAGGGAAGAATGCCTGTTGACTCTCGTACAGTTCAACCAATGCGAATTCTTCACGGAGGAGCAAATGTTGTTTTAGCAGAGAGTTTAGGAAGTATCGCCTCCTTGTTAATGATTAATTATGAGGAAGAGATTGCAGTTGGTTTGGATGTAAATGCAAATCATATTCGATCCGTGGATTCAGGGTATGTTTATGGCGTAGCGAAGCCAATAAATATTGGTAAAAAAGTTCATGTGTGGGAAATTAAGATCACTGATCAACAGGATCAACTAAGTTGCGTATCAAGACTTACAGTCTCTATACTGCCAAAGAAAAAGTAATTAATTTAAAACGAAGGGAGCAATCAAATCAAATTCAGGAATATAAACCTTAAATTGTTCTTCTGTTTCCATATTCAGCATCACATAATATCCTCTCATTCTTCCTATCGGAGAGGTTAACGAAGAACCAGATTGATAACGATGCATTTCATTTTCGTTAATTATTGGCTGTTGTCCAATAACGCCATTTCCTTCCACTTCGTAATGATTTCCTTTCGAATCAAATACAAACCATTTTCGTGAAATTAACTGAATGGGGAAATGATTCACATTTTTGATTTCAATGTCATAAGAAAAAATAAACTCACCCTGAGAAGGTTTAGAGAATTCGTCCTCGTAAGCACAACGCACTCTCACTTCTACACCCTCTGTTGTTAAACTCTCCATGGGACAAAAATACAAAACAAAAATACTCTGCGCTACTGGTAGGAAAATCTTTTAACACCTATTAAGGATTCTGTGTGATCTCCAAAGCCTTGAAAGTAAATAAGAATAGTATATTGATTTTCGGTTTGGTAGTGGCAGCCATCCGTATCCTCCCATTTTAGAATTGAATCACCAACTTTTCTCGCCGCGTAAGCGTAATCATATACCCCCTGTTTCATTAAAACATGTGCCTCGTAATGTTCAAGTGAATCTCTGTATACCATTTGATAATCTCGTTTTGTTTCATTGCCTGTGAATGCGCCTGTTAAAAAAACAGTACTGCTATCTAAAGGTATTCTTCTTCTTAACCTAAAATGCACATATGCGTAATCTGAAACCAAATTAGGATCTCCAGTAAGGGGTTTTTGTTGGATGAAATAACCACCATTATGATCAAAAGTACTTTTATATTTCAAATAAGCGCGCTTGTAATCCACATTCGGTATAATATGAAAAATAGAATCTTCATAAAATATTTCCGATACACCAACACCTTTAAGTTTTAAATCTCTAAAATCTAAAATTCTATACTCATTAGCACCTTCAAATAAATTTTGATCATCATCCCAAAACAGAAGTTGATTACCCCTAATAAATTGCGGTCTTAAGTCAGTTTTTTGATTGTCATATCTGCCGTTTTGAAGCACAACTGCCCTAAACTCATTGATAGGATTATCGCTAGTTATTAGTTGATGGTCTACCGTGAAATTAATGATTTGATGGCTGTAACGATAATCAAAATCAACAGGGTTTTTAGGTTGGGGAGTGATGTTTACTTTTTGGTCTAGAATGTAAAACTTTTGAGTTAAAACCACCTCTTTCGTTTCCTGGTCTTTTACAACAACTACATAATTTCCACTCAAAAGAAACCGACTGTTTTGATTAGGGAATGAGAAACTGTAATGAATATAGTCTATCGCTGTGTTTTCTGAAAAGTGAATATCAGAAATAAAATCCGTTTCCAAACCTTCAATAAAATCATGGATGAAAACTTCGTCATCTAATTCCCAAGATGAAGTGCATTTAATAAAGGAATATTCAAAGTTATTTGTGGTTTTAGCAATTTCATCAAAATGTAAAGTAAGCTGCTCCTCACTATTTAAGTGTAGTAAGGGGAAGTCAATCTCAGTATTCGAGTTTTCAAGAAAAACAGTTCGTATGGAATTCTTGAATGTTTCGTTTTTAAACGGAATACCGAAGCAACAGAGTTGAAGAAGAAAGAGTAAGCAACAGAGTATATTACGCATGTTTCAAAAATAGAACGTGTAGAACAAAAATTATTCCTTAAAATTATTTAGAATCAGTCTAAATAAATAATCACATCCTTCAAATTGTGTTCTGAAGCATTCGTTTTTATTAATTTTGCAGTCTGATTTATCACCCAATTATAAGAGAATGTCAGTACAAGTAAAACTGAAAAAAGGGGCAAACATCAAACTGGATGGAGTTGCATATCGAACGAAAGAGGACGCACCGTTTTCTGAAGTCATTGCCCTCAAGCCCTCTGATTTTCACGGAGTAATTCCCAAACTAATTTTAAGAGAAGGTGCAAAAGTGAAAGCTGGAACACCAATTTTTTATGATAAAGAAAACGAAGAAATCAAGTTTTCTTCTCCTGTATCTGGAGAAATTATAGAAATTAGTAGAGGAGCGCGTCGTGTGATTACAGCAATCAAAATAAAAGTTGACGGTTCAAACACAGCAGAGGATTATGGGGCAGTTGATTTAGAAAACACGTCAGCTGAAGACCTAAAATCTAAACTTTCATCCGCTGGTCTTTGGCCTTTTATCAAGCAACGACCTTTTGATTCTATCGCAAATCCAGGTGATCAACCCAAAGCAGTTTTTGTTTCTGCTTTTGATTCGAGTCCCCTTGCACCAGATTACGATTTCCTTTTAGAAGGGAGAGAAGAAGATTTTCAAGCAGGTATTGATGCTTTGGCAAAATTTTCCCCATCTGGAAAAGTAAATTTGAATATTCCAACGGAAAAAGAGATACGGTTTAACTTGAATGATCGATTTTCTTATAAGGATGATACAGGAAAAACAGTTGACTTAAATATCAAAACAGCTTCCAATTCAACAGCTTTTGGTGGCGGTTCTGTAAAGGCTGTTAAAGAGATTGTAGACAAATATTCTAAACCAAGTGCTGTTTTTACTCAAGCTAAAAATGTTATGCTAGGTGAAATCACAGGAAAACATCCGGCAGGTAATGTAGGAATCCAGATTCACCATATTAATCCTGTGAATAAAGGTGAAGTGGTTTGGACGGTAAACGCACAAGACGTCGCTACAATTGGAGCATTTGTGAGAACAGGTAAATTCAATCCTCAAAAAGTGATTGCGTTAACAGGTTCGGAGGTAAAAGATCCAAAATATTACAATGTTATACTCGGTCAAAATCTATCAGGACTTTTAGAAAACAGCATCAAAGATGCAGAAGAAGCTCCAAGATATATATCAGGGAATCCATTAACGGGATCTAAAGTTGATCAAGATGGTTACCTGGGATACTATGATTCACAAGTCACAGTGCTCCCTGAAGGAAATAAATATGATATGTTTGGTTGGGCATTACCAATTCAACCAAATAAATTTTCTTTGAGTCGTACATTATGGTCTTGGCTTACACCAAGTAAATCATACAGATTGAACACCAATATGAACGGAGAACAGAGGGCTTTTGTAGTTTCAGGTGAATATGAGAAGCTTTTGCCAATGAGTATATTCCCCGTTCAATTATTGAAATCATGTTTAGTTGAAGACATAGATGCAATGGAGGGATTAGGGATTTACGAAGTTGCTCCTGAGGATCTTGCATTGTGTGAATTTGCTTGCACTTCTAAGCAACCAGTTCAAGAGATTCTTCAAGCAGGTTTGGATTTAGTTAAAAAGGAATGTGCTTAAATAAATTGATTCATTAATTCTATTAGATAAAAGATGAAATTTTTAGAAAAGATAGTAGATAAAATGGAGCCTAACTTCGAAAAAGGAGGGAAGTATGAGAAATGGTTTCCACTTTTCGATGGTTTTGCAACGTTTTTGTTTACCCCTAAACATACCACAAAAAAAGGGGTTCATATTCGCGATGCCGTAGATTTAAAAAGAACAATGAATACGGTAATTCAAGCAATGATACCTTGTTTGTTGTTCGGTATTTGGAACACTGGATTTCAACACTACAGAGCTCTTGGTTTATTAGAAGAGTTTGGTTTCTTAGATCAGGTTCTTTTTGGAGCAATTAAGGTACTTCCTGTTGTAATTGTTTCTTATGTAGTTGGATTAGGTGTTGAATTTGGATTTTGTATTGCGAAAGGACATCCTATTGAGGAAGGGTTTTTAGTATCAGGAATGCTAATTCCGTTAATTGTTCCAGCGGATACACCGCTATGGATGGTTGCCATTGCAACAGCCTTTTCTGTAATTTTTGTAAAAGAAGTTTTTGGAGGTACTGGAATGAATGTTTTAAATCCTGCGTTAACAGCAAGAGCATTTTTATTCTTTGCTTACCCCAAACAACTATCAGGTGACAAGGCATGGGTAAATATGGAATTACCTGATGGATATTCTTACGCAGAGAATGGAACAGTTGTTCTTAATGAACTCGGTCAAAAAGTGGGGGATGTTGATGCGATAGCAGGAGCAACTCAATTATCTCGATTTAATGCATCTATAGGTGCTATGAAGGATAAGGCAGAAGAATTAGGTGAAGCTGCAGGTGCTGGTAAAGAGGCCTTTCAAGCTGGTGTTGTAAAGCTTGGGGAAAAATTTGATTTGTTAGATTCATTCCTCGGTGTAATTCCCGGTTCAATTGGAGAAACCTCAGTAATTGCAATATTGATTGGTGCAGGATTATTAATCCATACTGGAGTTGCATCTTGGAAAATCATGGCATCAGGTGTTTTTGGTGCAATCTTCATGACATTAATATTTAATACAGCAGGTGTTAATCCCTACATGACTGTAAATCCTCTAGAGCATTTGTTTGCAGGAGGGTTTATGTTTGGTTTAGTGTTTATGGCAACTGATCCAGTATCCGCTGCACAAACAGAAATAGGAAAAGTAATTTACGGTTTCTTCATTGGGTTATTCTGTATTATGATCAGGGTATTTAATCCTGCTTATCCTGAAGGAATGATGTTGGCCATTTTATTCATGAATGTAATGGCACCATTGATTGATCACTACGTGATTCAAGGAAACATTAAAATGCGTTTAGAACGATTAAAGTTAAATACTGAAAACCATTAATATTTAAGACATGGCAGTGAACAAAAATTCTACAGGATATACATTCGGATTCGCTATATTGTTAGTGGTTGTTTGTGGTGTTATATTGGCCTCTTTGGCAAAAATCTTAAAAGATAAGCAACAAGCGAATATAGCAAACGAAAAAAGACAATTTATTTTATCAGCCGCGGGATATGCTTCAATGGATACATTGAAAACGTATGAAATGTCTGAAATCGAAGAGTTATTTAATAAAACTATTCAGCAAAACGTATACGACTTTAATGGAAAGCCAATCGCTGGTGTTGAGGCGTTCTCTATTGATATTGTAAAAGAATACAAAGCCACAAAAGACAGTCCTAAAACAAGGAAATATCCGGTATTCAGCTACAAAAATGAAAATGATGAGAAATACATCATTCCTATGGCTGGAAATGGTTTATGGGGTCCAATTTGGGGGTTTTGTGCTTTAGGTAAAGATAAAAACACGATTGAAGGTATTGTGTTTGATCATAAAAGTGAAACACCAGGTTTAGGTGCTAAAATTGCTGAAAAACCATTCCAGGATCTATTTACTCTTACACCTAAAATGGTGATGAAAGGTGAGAAGTACATGGGACTTAAAGTTGTTAAAGGAGGATTAAAAGATCCGGATCATCAAATTGACGCTATCGCGGGTGCAACCATCACTTCAAATGGTGTGGGGGCAATGATGAAAACGGCTTTCTTACCCTACATGAAAGCTTGGAAAAAGGTAAATAATTAATCAAATACAAAAACACAACACAATGAGTGCAAAAAGAGAATCATTGTTTTCAAAGAAAAATATGAAATTGATTAAGGATCCATTAAATGATTCTAATCCAATTTCTATTCAGGTACTAGGAATTTGTTCCGCACTAGCCATTACAATAATGCTTGAAAACGCTTTTGTAATGTCCATGTCTGTACTATTTGTATTGATTATGGCTAATGTGGTAGTTTCTTTACTAAGAAACCTCATTCCGGACAAAATTAGAATCATTGTTCAATTGGTTATTGTTGCTACCCTTGTAATTACAGTAGATCAAGTGTTGAAAGCTTATGTTTATGAAGTTTCGAAACAATTGTCCGTATTCGTAGGGTTAATAATTACCAATTGTATCATTATGGGGCGATTAGAGGCGTTTGCTTTAGGGAATAAGCCAGGACCTTCATTTTTAGATGCTATAGGAAATGCATTTGGATATACATGGATTTTACTTGTAGTTGGTTTTGTAAGAGAAGTATTTGGATCTGGATCTATTTGGGGTATTAAAATTATTCCAGATGATTGGGTATACCATATTAATCCTGATACAGGTTTGACAGAAGGTTTTTATGAGCACAATGGATTGATGTTATTGTCACCAATTGCGCTATTTCTTGTTGCAGCTGTAATATGGGCTCAACGAAGTAAGAACAGAAAATTAATTGAAGAGAATTAAAATAAAAATTTACAAAAATGATAGATTACGTTAATATAATAGTTAAAAGTATTTTTGTAGAGAACATGATTTTCGCCTATTTCTTAGGTATGTGTTCGTATTTAGCCGTTTCCAAATCTGTAAAAACGGCTTCTGGTTTAGGTGCCGCTGTAATCTTTGTGCTTATGGTTACTGTTCCGGTAAACTACCTGCTCGAAAATTACGTGTTGGCTGAAGGAGCATTGGCGTGGTTAGGAGAGGATTATGCGTCTTATGATTTATCCTTTCTTTCATTTATCATGTTTATTGCTGTAGTGGCATCTATTGTTCAGTTAGTAGAAATGGTTGTTGAAAAATTTGCGCCTGCTTTATATGGTGCGCTAGGTATTTTTCTTCCGTTAATTGCTGTAAACTGTTCTATACTTGGTGGTGCATTATTTATGCAAGAAAGACAATATGCTTCTATTGGTGAAGCAACTGCGTTTGCTTTTGGTTCAGGAATCGGTTGGTGGATTGCAATTGTTGCTCTTGCCGCGATTCGTGAGAAGATTCGTTATTCCAACGTACCTGCTCCATTGAGAGGTTTAGGAATCACGTTTATTATAACTGGTTTGATGGGAATTGCTTTTATGGCATTCTTAGGTATTGAACTGTAATTTAAGAAAACTTATATTTAGGCGATATGATAGTTATTAGTATTTCGATTTTTTTAGTAGTGGTTCTACTTTTAGTTTCCCTACTATTATTTGCTAAAGCAAAACTAGCCCCATCTGGGATGGTGAAAATCACTGTGAACGGTGAAAGAGTCATTGAAACGGATGCCGGGGGTACACTATTATCAACTTTAGGAAACAACAAAATTTTTCTTCCCTCTGCATGTGGAGGTGGTGGAACTTGCGCGATGTGTGAGTGTCAAGTTCACTCTGGTGGAGGAGAAATATTACCTACTGAAAAACCTTATTTTTCCAGAAAGCACATTGCTGAAAACTACAGATTAGGGTGTCAGGTTAAAGTAAAGCAAGATATGGAGGTAGAAATTCCTGCTGAAATATTTGGTATTAAAAAATGGGATTGTGAAGTTATTTCTAATTATAACGTTGCTACATTTATTAAAGCCTTTACAGTAAAATTACCTGAGGGTGAGTTGTTGGATTTTCAGGCTGGTGGATACATTCAAGTAGATGTTCCTGAATTAACAGTTGATTTTTCAAAAGATATTAATATCGAACCTGATCCTTCTGACCCTGCAGGACCGGATAAGTTTAAGTCTGATTGGGATCGTTTTGGTTTATGGAATTTAAAGATGGTTAACCAAGAACCATGTTTCCGCGCCTACTCTATGGCTAATCACCCAGCTGAGGGGAACATAATCATGTTAACCATTCGTATCGCTACCCCACCTTGGGATAGAGAAAAGAATGATTGGATGGATGTGAATCCAGGAATCTGTTCTTCCTTTGTGTTCTCTAGAAAAGTTGGTGATACTGTAACTATTTCAGGGCCTTATGGTGAGTTCTTTATTAAAGAAACTGACGCTGAAATGATTTATATTGGTGGTGGTGCAGGTATGGCTCCAATGCGTTCACATTTATTCCATCTTTTCCACACATTAAAAACAGGTAGAAAAGTAACTTACTGGTATGGTGGTAGATCACGAAAAGAGTTGTTCTATGAAGAAGATTTCCGTCAAATAGAAAGAGAATTCCCTAATTTTAAATTTTACATTGTTCTTTCTGAACCGGAAGAGTCTGATAATTGGAAGGAAATGAAATCGATTGATGATGAAGGGGATGGCTTCCTAGGTTTTGTGCATAATGCCGTGATTGAACATCAATTAAAAGTACATGAGGCACCAGAAGATATTGAATTTTATTTCTGTGGTCCACCAATGATGAATCAGGCAGTAATCAAAATGACTGATGACTGGGGAATTCCACCTGAGAACGTCGCATTTGACGATTTTGGAGGGTAAACCACTTCAAAATATATTATTTAAGGCCACTCATTTGAGTGGCTTTTTTTTGTAAAAATGTATTCTTTTACGCCCTAAAATTATTTATTTAGGCATATGTCGGACTCATAAAATTATCAATAGTTAATTCTTCTATTCCTTTTGTGTGGTAACTAAATGATTATACACTAAGAATAGTTTCTTCAATAGAAATTCGTTGAAAGATCTCTGTATATTTTTTTCTACAATTATTTCAAGCTAGTAGATGGAAAGCTAAAATTCTTATGTTTTTAAAAGGTTTAACGGTCTGTTTTTCAGAGTGTAACATGATTAGTTATCGCTGTATTGATATTTTTTTCTATAAAAATTAAATTTTTTCAAGTTTTAATTCCTCCAATCTTTGGGTTATGGAAACATTTAAAACTACACATAATCAAAATTTAGTCTACACCTATGATTCATCATATGTTACGACTCAACTCTTAAATTTTATTTTGAAAAGTATTCTTGAATTTTTTATCGAACACAATTAATTTAATTTTTTATGAAATCAAACATTAAAAGCTATAATAAAGCTATTTTTTGCTTATTATTCTTCGTGAATTTTTTTTCACACATCAAAGCACAATCAAATAACTGTGATTTCCCTCCATTTCTTGAGGGACAAGACCGATCTTATGCAGTCGGTGATATATTAAGTAGAGACGGCATTGACTATCAAGTTATTCAACCTGGATGGGCGAATTTTTCTTCTCAAGATGATTGGTGGGCTCCAGGAACAGGATCTTCATGGACGCAAGCATGGAGCATAGTTAACAGTCCATGTTTAAGTAGTGGTAATTCAAATGGTAATTCTGTATTAAATTTTGATGGAGTCAATGATTTTATTAACGCAGATGAAGTTGTAAATAATTTGACAGGGAATAATTTTACTGTAGA
>CEUM01108679.1_pt1 | contig 45047 bp, 44 predicted proteins | sample 356421 | NCBI WGS metagenome assembly CEUM01 (sample SAMEA2622716, study PRJEB7988) | marine metagenome | biome: marine biome (ENVO:00000447); feature: surface water layer (ENVO:00002042); material: "saline water (ENVO:00002010), including plankton (ENVO:xxxxxxxx)" | depth 5 m
TCCATTTCCAACTCGAGCAACTTGTTGAGTTCCACGGCGTATTCCATGGGGAGTTCACGGGTGAACGGTTCGAAGAATCCGTTGACAATGAGGCCCATGGCTTCCTCTTCAGAGAAGCCGCGGCTCATGAGGTAGAACAGCTGGTCGCCAGACACCTTCGAGACGCTGGCTTCGTGTTCGAGGTCAGCCGTTGAGTTACCCACTTCCATCGTCGGGTAAGTGTCCGAGCGAGAATCGCTGTCAAGCATGAGCGCATCACAGACAATCTTGGAGCGGCAGCCGTGCGATTTGGGGGTCACTTGGAGCATGCCACGGTAAGAGGAACGACCACCGTTCTTGGAAATCGATTTTGAGAGGATGTTGGACGTCGTGTTTGGCGCCAGGTGGTGCACCTTGGCGCCAGCGTCTTGGTGCTGACCTGCGCCTGCGTACGCCACAGAGATCACCTCAGCGTGAGCACCTTCGCCCTTCAAGAGAACGGCCGGGTACTTCATCGTCAACTTGGAGCCGATGTTGCCGTCCACCCATTCCACGGTGGCGTTTTCATGGGCGACCCCTCGCTTGGTGACGAGGTTGTAGACGTTCGCTGACCAGTTTTGGATGGTGGAATAACGAATCTTGGCCCCCTTCATGGCAATGAGTTCAACCACGGCGGAATGGAGTGAGTCGGTGGAGTAGGTAGGTGCCGTGCAACCCTCGACGTAGTGAATGCTGCTGCCTTCGTCGGCAATGATGAGCGTTCGCTCGAACTGGCCCATGTTTTGGGCGTTGATGCGGAAGTAGGCTTGGACAGGCATTTCAACGTGAACGCCTTTCGGCACGTAGATGAAGGAACCACCCGACCACACGGCCGTGTTGAGGGCGGAGAACTTGTTGTCGCTGTAGGGAATCACCGTGCCAAAATACTCCTTGACAATCTCGGGGTGTTCCTTGAGCCCGCTGTCCATGTCGAGGAAGAGCACACCTTGGGCTTCCAAATCCTCGCGAATGGAGTGGTACACGGCCTCTGATTCGTATTGGGCTGTCACGCCACCCAACCACTTTTGCTCGGCTTCGGGGATGCCCAGGCGGTCAAAGGTTCGCTTGATGTCATCGGGCACGTCGTCCCAGTCTTTCTCGGTGGCATCCGAAGAGCGGAGGAAGTACGTGACATTGTCGAAGTCGATGTTGTTGAGTTCGCCGCAGTTGCCCCAGTCGGGCATCTTGCGCTCGACGAAGTGATGGTAGGCTTTGACACGGATGTCGGTCATCCACTCGGGCTCGTCCTTGAGCGCCGAAATGTCTCGGACCACCTGCTCGGAGAGGCCTTTGTCGAACCGGATGGTGGCGTTCTCAGGGTCGTGGAACCCAAACTGGTAGTCACCGACCGCCTCTCGTGCTTCGTCGCTCATGTTCAGGCCTCCGCTGCAGTTTCGAGCCACTCGTAGCCCTGCTCTTCGAGTTTGAGCGCCAGTTCAGGTCCACCGGATTCCACGATGGTGCCATCGATCATGACATGGACAAAGTGGGGTTGGACGTGATCCAGCAGTCGCTGGTAGTGCGTGATGATGAGGCAGCCGGCTTCGGGGGCGACGCTGTTGATGCCTTTGGCGACGATGCGAAGCGCATCGATGTCCAGTCCTGAGTCGGTTTCATCGAGGAGGGCCAACGTCGGTTTGAGCAGCAGCATTTGCAGGATTTCCAGTCGCTTCTTCTCGCCGCCGCTGAACCCGTCATTGACGTAGCGAGAAAGCACGGATTTCTGCATCTCGAGGGTGGCCATGGCCCCGTTGAGTTCCTTGCGGAATTCACGACCCTTGAGCGGTTCGTCTCGGACCGACTGCACGGACTTCTTGAGGAAGGTGCCAACCTGTACGCCAGGAATGACGGCGGGGTACTGGAAGGACAGGAACATACCTGCACGGGCTCGCTCAAACACACTCATTTCGTCAATGTTCGTACCCATGTAGTGGATGGAACCCTCGGTGATTTCGTAGGCAGGGTGGCCCATGATGACGCTGGCGAGCGTGGATTTTCCTGCGCCGTTGCGTCCCATGATGACATGGATTTCTCCGCGATTGATGGTCAGGTCCATGCCGTTGAGGATGGGCGTATCCTCCACGCTGACGTGGAGGTTTTCGACACGCAGGATTTCCTCGGCCATGTTCATCCCTGCTTTGCCGTCTCGTCTCTCCTTTATCAAGGGATGTAGTTCCCATGTGTTGACCGGTTTCGGGGATGTAACCACCTCCTTGATTTCGTGATGGAGTGGGAGGGTTGAAGTCCATCAGCCCGAGGGAGAGGCATGGATGACGATTTGGTGGCCAAGTACGCCGCTGAAGCCAAAGCCGCCATGGAGGCTGAAGCAGCACGGCGCGTGGCGGAATCAACAGACCCTGAGGAGGAAGAACGATTGCGCAACGCATCGCTTCACGACCTCACCGAAACAGAGCATTTCGTTCCTGCGCTCCTCGCACGGCTGGGTGCCGTTCGGGCTGCCCTTGACGGGCACGGCGGCGGCATCGCCGTTTCCCAAATCGAGCATCACGAGGGCTCCCTCGATCTCGTGCTGGACTTGACCGGCGCCTGCCTTTCGTGCGGTGCTGCACCCGGCACCCTAGAAGGGGTGAAAGGGGACCTCGAAGCCGATACCGAAGTCCATCGAATTCGTTTCTCGTCGGCCCTTCTCGATACGTTTGACGACCTCGGTCGCGAGTTCATTCTCGCTCATGGAAAAGTCGAATTCGTTGACATTCCAACCGACGGGGCAGCGGCGTGATGTGGCGAGCCTTTCAATAAAGGCAGGCTGGAGGCAACCGCATGGCAGCATGGGGCGATGAGCGACGGGACGACCCCGCGCCGTGTCGCGAACAAGACCACGGTCGATTTGAGGTGACCCAGCGAGACGGGCGAGCTCGACTGGGCCGTCTCCATACGAGCCACGGCGTCCTTGAAACCCCTGCACTGCTCCCGGTGGTCAACCCGAACATTCGTACCATTGAGCCAAGGGTCATGTGGGACAAGTACGGCATTCAAGCCCTCATCACGAACTCGTACATCATGTGGAAGCACGAAGACCTGCGCACGGTCGCCCAACGAGATGGCGTTCATGGCCTGCTGGATTTTCCCGGCGTGATCATGACCGATTCAGGTACCTTCCAATCCTACGTCTACGGCGACGTCGAAGTGGGCGTGGACGAAATTGTGGCCTTTCAGCGTTCCATCGGCGTGGACATCGCCACCATGCTCGACGTGTTTTCGCGCCCCGACATGAAGATGGCCGAGGTGGAGCACGCCGTTCGAGAAACAGAAGCACGAGCAGCACAGAGTTTGGAGGCGGCAGGCACCACCATGCTCAACGGACCCATCCAGGGCGGCGTTTTCAGAGAACTGCGCCACATATCAGCCCAGCTGATGGGGCAGCATGACTTCGCCGTTCACCCCATCGGTGGCATCGTGCCTGTCATGGAACAACAACGCTACAAGGACTATGCGAAGATCATGATGGCGACCCTCCCGCTGCTCCCACCGGACCGACCGGTCCACATGTTTGGCTGCGGCCATCCGATGCTGTTTCCCATGTCCATTGCGCTTGGAGCCGACCTCTTCGACTCCGCCGCCTACGCCCTCTTTGCCCGAGATGGCCGGTTGCTCACACCGTGGGGCACCGAACGCATTGACGACCTGATCGACTGGCCGCTGTTGATGCCGTGCGTGGCGGGAACCACACCGGCTGATGTTCGTGCCATGGAGGCAGAGGCCAAGGAGCAGTTGCTGGCCCACTTCAACCTCGAAGTGACCCTTGCCGAACTCGCTCGATGCAAACAAGCGGTGAGGGACGGTCGTATCTGGCAGCTCGCTGAACAGCGAAGTCATCAGCACCCTGCGCTGCGCGAAGCCTACCTCTGGCTGACCACATCACCTTCGCTGCAGCGAGGCGTTCGACCTGAGAAGTTCTACACCGACCGCGATGCTGCCCGAGATGTCGACCGGGACCAAGGCATGTGGGAGGATGCATGGGATTGGATGGTGTGGAGTCAACAAACCCCTCGGGTCGGCGGCGTTCAATGGGGCGGCGACGACACGTTCAGTCGGCCTCACATCGCCAAGGCACGGCGCCATCTCCACATGCGTTGGACGCACGATGCCAACATGGAACAGGCTGTCATCTTTCACGGGATTCGCGGACCGTTTCGAGAGCGCATCAACGACCTGCTCGAATGGTTGAACATTCACCACCCGAACGTACAACCGATGGTCCTGACCCCGCTTGGCCTGATTCCTGCCTCGCTGGAGGACCTGAACCCCTTCGCCCACCTCGATGCCCCACCGTGGGTTCTTCGTCATGAACCCGAGGCAGCGTGGATCGAACGTGAACTGCAACGCTTGGGGATGAACGACGTACCGTTCGCCACCGTGGACGTGGCCGGTGATGGTCTGAAACAACGGCTGGCTGCTTCATTGACGACGCTTGGTTTGCACAACGACGTTCACGCACCGTTGACGCTCGAGGAGCGGGATGAAGCCCGGCACCAATTGCGCATCAAGCAAGGGCAAGACAAACAAATGGTTCTGCTCAATGTTGGCCATGAGGTGGCCCATGACGTCATGAACGGTGCCACCTTTGTCGTCAACCGAGAGGGGCGCATGAAGAACATCAACAACGCAGCGGGTGAACACATGTTCAGTCCACGTCTTCGCGACGGTGGCTTGTCAATGGCCACGGCCGGTGCCCAGGCCCTCTTTGACCGACGCAGCGAGGCGTTGCCTTCTGCCTTGCCCCGTACCGAATGGTGGGGGCACAGCGGGCAAGGCCCCGCAGTGGTCATCGTGGACGATGACGCGGAACCGTTTGTCCGCAAAGGACGCAACGTGTTCCATGGTTTCGCCCTGGCTTGCGACCCGTGGTTGGCACCCGGCGAGCCCTGCCTCATCGCCAACCAAACCGGCGAATTCCTCGGCCATGGTGTTTCTCAGTGCACGTCGACCGAACTCGCGTGCCTCAGCAAGGGCATCGCCGTCAAAACACGGGGCGGTGTTCGTCGCTGAACCAGAACCATGCAGTGAAAGGCTTCATGAGGCGCCTTGACCACCCGTCGAGGTGAGGACCATGACGGGTGAACCCATCATCCACACCAAGGATTTGACCAAATCCTACGGACCTCACGTCGCCCTTGACAACCTCAACATCTCCATTCCCAGCGGTGCCACGGGCCTGTTGGGGCAAAACGGAGCGGGAAAATCGACCTTCCTCAAGACCATCCTCGGACTGATTCAAGCCACCTCAGGGGAGGGGAAGGTGCTCGGATACGACATTCGCCATCAGGGCGTGGACATTCGCCAGCGCATCGGCTACATGCCCGAATACGATGCTTTGAATCCGGACATGGACGCCATTCACCAGGTGCGGTATTCGGGAGAACTCCTCGGCATGAACCCGACCGTGGCCATGAACCGAGCGCATGAAGCGCTCCAGTTTGTTGGCATTGGGGAACAACGATACCGAGAAATTGGGAGTTTCTCAACCGGCATGAAACAGGCGACGAAGTTGGCCTGTGCCATCATCCATGACCCTGACCTGCTCATCGCTGACGAACCGTCCAACGGCCTGGACATGAAGGCCAGGGAATTCATGATCTCCACGCTGAACAACATGGTTCACGATGCCAATCGGTCCGTATTGATGGCCAGCCACCTGATGGACGATGTTGAGCGCGTGTGCGAGAACATCATCCTCCTTCACAAAGGGACGCTGGCGGCTCAAGGGAAAATTGAGGATCTCAAGGCGATCGATCGAGAAATCGAAATTCACGTCTGGGGCAAGGCGACGCCACTGGAGCAGCGCCTGCTCGCCGACGGGCTCAAGGTTCGTCGTGAGGGACGCGTCATGCGTATCGCCCACACCAGCGAAGACACCACCACCGCCATCCTTCGTGCTGCAGCTGAGGTGGGGGCGCAAGTCCGGCGCATGCACGAATACGAAGCCTCCCTTGAGGACCTCTTCCTCGCCATCATGGACAACCTCGGTTACAGTGTCAAATCGAGCGACGACCTGCTTCGTTCACCGGTCGAAGCGCGCCGGGTGGATGCTCCTCAATCGATGGGAGGCGGGGCCGCATGACCGAAGATCTCCCGTCACCCGAAGGATTGGCCCCCTCACCGGAAGCACCGGTCACCGGTCAAGCGCGCATGGATGTAGCTTGGGGGTCCAACACCGGGGATGAGCACCCAGAGGAGGGCAAATCGGCGAACACCGCACAGAGCGGCCAAATTTTCGAGCAGCAATACACGCCGTGGACGGGTCAACTCAACCCGAGGTGGATGCGCAACTGGGCGATTCTGCGCCATCATCTGCTCGGCATTTTCCGCAAAGGTCACCGACCCTGGACCATGCCCACGCGAATTTTCATCCTCATCGCCTTCCTCGCTTCGCTCTCCGATGCCGGCATGACCTTGCTTTCAGGCCTCGTTGGCAGTTCAGAGTTCCATTCACTCTTCGGCGTGAGTCGAGACAACCTCTACGGCCATGTGCTCGGCTTCTTCCCTCGAAACGTGCTCTACTATCCGATCGTAGCGGCCCTGCTCGTGGGTGGGGTGATTTCAGAGGACCGACAACACGGAACCTCGGCCCTGTACTTCTCGCGACCGGTCTCCCGTTTCGACTACGTCGGCATGAAGTTCCTTTCCGTGGCCATCATCCAAGCCTTGGTGGTCCTGGTGACTTACGTGCTGTACTTCCTTGCCGAGGTGGTGGCCTATGGACGAGGTTGGGCGTGGATGGTCGACATCTTCCCGATGTTCCTCGCCGGTCTGTTGGCCGGCATGATGCTCATTTTCACCTATACCAGCATCGGCCTCGGCCTGTCAAGTGTGTCCACGGGGCGGTTTTTCCCCGGCATTGGTTTGCTCGCCATCGTCTTCGGAACGAAAACGCTCGCCAGCATCGTGAAGAATTTGTTTGAGCGAGAAATTCTCTACCTCATCTCGCCCTACGATTGCGCGGCCCACGTGGGCCAAGCCATCATCGGCACCCAAACGACCTACGACCAGTATTCGTGGACCTATTCGCTCGTGGCGTTGGTGGCGATGAACGCCCTTGCATTGTATGTGCTCTCCTCCCGCGTGGCCTCGATGGAGGTGACGCGAGAATGATGCCGGACATGACCCAGCAGGGCGCTGCCCAGGTTGCTCCCTTGCCGGTGGCCGATGCACCTGTGGTCTACTTCAACGGGGTGTCGAAATCCTACGGTCGCATCCACGCGCTGAGCAACATCACCCTCGGCTTGAGCGGGGGCGTGACTGGCATCCTCGGGATGAATGGCGCAGGAAAATCCACCTTGTTCAAACTCCTCATGGGGAAACTTCGACCCAGCGCAGGGCAAGTCAAGCTCTTCGGCATGGACCCGTGGAAGAACCCGGCACCGTACGCTAATGTCGGTTTTGTTCCCGAACACGAGAAGATGCACGACTGGATGACAGCGCTCGAGTTCGTCAGCACGTTTGCTCGTCTTCACGGGATGACTCGAAGCGAAGCCGAGCTTGAGGCAAAACGGGTGCTGGAGTTTGTAGGTTTGAGCGACGTGGCGAACAAAGAGATTGGACGCTTCTCCAAAGGGATGCGACAACGAACAAAAATCGCCCACGCCCTGGTCAACGACCCCGAACTCATCATTCTCGATGAGCCGCTTCAGGGATGCGACCCCTTGGCCAGAACCACCATCATGAACGTGATTCGCGAACTGGGGAAGTTGGGCCGAACCGTGCTCGTCAGCAGTCATATTTTGAGTGAAATCGAACGCATCACCGAGCAGATCATCATCCTTCACCAGGGCAAATTGGTGGCCTTGGGCAACCTGCATGCCATCCGTGAACGGCTGGACCAAATCCCACACACGATTCGCATCATCGGCGAGGACGCCCGCGCCCTCGCCAGGGACTTGCTGGGGCACCCCGCCGTGTTTGGGGTCAGTTTTCCCACCGATCAAGAATTGCTCATTCAAACCTTCCATTTCGGAGAACTGCATGCGGCCCTGCCCGGACTCATCGTCGAAAACGGCCACAAGGTCAGCATCATCGACAACCCCGACGACGACTTGGAATCCTTGCTTCACTACCTTGCCGGAGGGAACGCGTGATGTCCAAGAAGGCGATCCCCAGTTTGTGGAGCGGCATGGACCGCAAGGCCCTGGCGATTGGAGAATTCACCCTCCGTCAGCAACGGAAACGACTCTCCACGTGGGTGGTCCTCCTCGTGGGTGTTGCCGCCATGGGCGTGTTGACCATGTTCTATGTCGACGCCATGACACGGGATTACGAAGCCATTGACAACGACGGCGATTCCTACGACTGGGACGGCGATGGCTACCCCAACGGGCAAGAGAACCTCTACGGAACGGACATTTTCGATGCAGAATCCCATCCCGGCATACTGGACGCTTCCATCCTGCCCGACGACCCCAGTGTTTGGATCAACGAGGACGACTTTGATTGGGACGCCCTCCAAGAGGGGAGCGTAGGTGTCGACGACAACGGGGATTGCAACCTTGAAAGCCGCACCGATTCACAGAAAGACGCCAATCGGAACGGTATTCCATGCGACATCCAACTGGTTGAGGACAGGTACGGCGGAGGGTTCCGCGTCTTGAGCGACGGCAACGTTGACGAGGACCCCGATGACGAAGCCTACGCCCTCGAGGCCATTCACCGGAGCTTCGTCCTCGCCATTGGAAAACTGGGTGTTGTGTTCCTCATTGGCATCTTTGTTCCGCTGTTCATGGCGACCGGTCTCATCCGAAACGAAATGACCTCAGGAACCATGCATTTCATGCTCGCCAAGCCCATCGCACGAGGGGAGGTGTTCCTGTACCGATTGCTTGGTTTCTACGCCCTGGCATGGGTGTACCTCACCGTCCTCATTGCGCTGCTCGCCCTCGTGGCGGGCTTGATGGGGCCGGGCGATGGATTCTACCGGTTCAGCGATTTGGGCGTCTGGATGTCGGTTTGGCTGGCAGCCGTGCTTGCCATTTCGGTGTACGGCATGTTGTTCTGCACCCTTGGAGTGTTGTGGAAGCACGGCATGGTGCTCGCCCTGCCGTTTGCCGCATGGGAACTGGGCATGATCCTCACCACGCTCGGGGCGCCTGATGCCGCCATTCTCCGATTTTCCGTGATTGGCTGGGCGATGAACATCGTCGACGCAGGAGCCGCTCTGGCGTGGCAGGACACCCCGCTGTTCATCCAGATGGGGATGTGGGGTGGTGGCAACGGATCGCTGCAAGGCGCCGAAGCGCTCAACGTGTTTTGGTCCACACCTGGCCTCGATATCGGCGCACTCGGAACGGTCGTGGTGTCCGTGCTGGTCCTCTTGTTCCAAGCTGCTGCGTGTTGGTTGTTGGGCAGTGTCCTGTTCAAGTCAAAGGAAATTGAGTGAAGGGGTTGGTGGACGACATGGAGGCGCCAGCGACCTTTCAGGGAGATTTCTCGACAATGTGGAAACTCGGTCTGCGCGAGCCCCTGTGGCACCTCACATGGGATTGGTGGTGGTGGCTGGTGATGATCGACGACCCCAACGGCGAAGCGTGGGGCAAACAACTCATGGTGCTCTGGTCCACCAAAGACAACGACCGTGTTGAGGTCAACGGCACCCCTTGGACACCCAACGGACGACCAGGCTTCGACGAACACGGCGGCATGGTGATCGACGGCATGGTGTGCGCTTGGTGGTTTGACGGCCAGCGAATGCATGAACCCTACATCAAGCGGACGTGCGACATGATCGCCATCGACGACAGCCACCCAGCGTGGCCAACATCGGGTGCTGGCACCGGCGGAGGAGCGGTCGTCCCCTTGCTTCCCGACGACCTGTCAATGGGCCTTCACAGTGACAAACGCTCGTTTTGGTTGAACCTTCGCGGCGACAAAACGGCTGTTCAAGACGGTGCTCCAGCTGAAATGGCCCTGACCTTGACACCGTTGAACCCTGCCATGTCGGTGGCACGACCCTCCACGGCCACTTACGCCGCTGGTATGGGCTATGACATTCTCCGCGTGCACGGCACCAAGGTTTCAGGCACCATTGATGGTGATGACGTTTCTGGGACGGCCTACTTTCAGAAGGTCTGTGTTCAAGCACCCTCGCCCCCTTGGTACTGGGGTGTGCTGCATTTTGAGGACGGTTCCTACATGGATTGGTTCCTGCCCCATCTCTCGCCCACGATGACAGCGCGAACAGCACGGCCGTGGAAAAAGCGAGATATTCGCCACATTGGACTCTCCCAAGGTGGATTGTTCCACGATGCCAAGCATCAACGCACCGAGCGCTTTGCCCGGGTCACCGTTGAGAAATCCATATCCCATCGTGTAGAAGGGGCACACGGGCAACATCCCGGTGCTCCGTTGCCCGTGTTTGACGTTCACATGTGGAACGGCCGAACGAGCATCAAACTCACGGTGGAAGCCGTCGAGCGGGCGCACTGGCACTTTGACCAGCCCACACGAGGAGGAATGTGGTCGCATCTGACCTACAACGAATATCCACTCAGTCTGACTCGACTTGAAATCGTTGATGAGTTCGGCGTACGCAAGCGCGCCGATTACGGCTGGGCTCGTGGAAACGCCGAACACGCATGGGGCGTACTCCACTGATTTTTGGACCCTTGATGGGGGAAGTTATTTGATTGACTTCGTGCCAAAGAAGCATGAGGCCTTACCGTGAGCGATGAAGCAACCGTGGAAGAACCCGTCGAAGAGGCAACCGAAGCACCTTCTGAAGAGGTCAAAGCAGAGGCACCTGCCGAAGACAAAAACCGTGCAAAATACCGCCTGATTTCGGGAGAGGACATCCTCGAAAACGGTGAAGCACGACCGAGCACGCTGGCCTTCCTCGGCATGTATGTTCTCGGCCTCGTCGTCTTTGGCGTCCACCTCTTCTTCAACAACCCGCCGACACCGGCCGACGATGCGCCTTTTCTCACCCAACTTGCAGCGAACCTCATCGAGTGGACGAACTGGGACAGTCTGCCCCTTGGCTTCGTGCTCCTGATGTGTTTCATCACGTGGGCCAACCGTATGTTGAACATTTCAACCTCCGGAAAGTGGGTCACTGTGGCGCTTTTGTTCATCACCTTCCTGCCGATCATCATCTCGCTTGACAACCTGATCAGCAACATCGTGAACCTGTTCAGCAGCAACGACACAACGTACAATTTCATCCCGATTGACAACTACAACTTCTTCATCTCTGGGTTGCTGTTCCTCATCGTGTTCTGGGGATTCACCTACAAGTACCAGCGAAGTTTTTCCTACGCCGTGACGACCAACGCCATCATCTTCCAGCACGCTTTCTTGCTGTCCCGTTCCCACCGGCGCATCCTCTTTGACCGCATTTCAGAGGTCATGGTCGAACGAACGCCCATGGGTACGATGTTGGGCTACGCCACCGTCACCATCATGACGGATTCCGGCGTCGGTCTGGTCGAAGAATCCGTTGGCGTCGCAGCCGGCGCTTCCGGCAACGTACCGGGGACGACCCCAAAAACCGAAGATGGAGCAGCCACCAAAGCCAGCAAGAACTTCTTCCGCTCCATGTTTGCCATCATCTCCTACCAGCGAACCACCCGTCGAGTCGACCACGACCCACGTCACTGCTTCTACAAAATCCGCAAGTGGGACGACATCAAGATGATGCTCAACGAAATGCACCGCAAGCACTCACAATCCAACATGCTTGAGGACATCAAGAGCGCACTCACAACCGGTGAAGAAGCCGAGGCATGAGCACAGGCGACGCCGAGCGAGGCTTGAAAAGCCCCGTTGATTACGGAAAGGCGGAGAAGATACCATGGTTGAAGCGTTGTTGGAGAAACCCATTGAGCTGTTCCGAGAAGGCGACATTGACGGTGCCCTCGCAGACATTGACGAGAAATTGAAGAGCCACGCCGATGTTCCCGAACTGCACCACATGTGGGCAGAATTTGCCAACATGAAGAACATGGAAGCACAAGACGATGTGGTCCCTGGTCGGAAGATCATGAACGCTTACAAGAAAGCCATGGAGCTCGATGAAGACAACATGGAATACATCGCTGACTTTGCCTCGTTCGCCCTTGAATGTCGTCGTATCCCTGTGGCCGTCAAAGAATTCCAACGCTATGCCCGCCGCCTCGAACTCGAAGACATCCCTGTGGACGAAGTGCTCTTCACCGCCAGCCGAAACCTGGTGGATGCCATTGAAGTGATGGACCCGAGCCGGCAAGCACCCATGATTCAACCCTGGCTCAAGCAAGCGCTTGAGTGGGCTGTTGGTGCCCTCGGATTCTCTTCTGAGGACGCCATCACCATGCTCAACAGCGACGAGTGAGGAGAGGGTTGCCTGACCGAGAAGGTTCGGCTGTTTTTCCGAATCGGTTACCTTGGCGATGGCTTCCACGGAAGTCAAATTCAGCCCGATGTACGAACGGTCCAAGGTGAACTCATACGTGTTTTCCGCTCCTTGAAGTGGCTCACCGGACCCGAAGAAGACCAACTCCTCGTCCTCTCAAGTCGCACCGACGCGGGCGTTCATGTCCGCATCAACGGCGGCATCGTTGACCTTGAACGGTCCTTGTGGGAGGCGCTCTCGCCTCGAAAGATGATTCGTGCAGTGGACGACCGATTGGACAGGAACATTGCGTTCCTCACCGTGGAAAAAGTGGAGCATGATTACAACCCCCGGATGGCGCTTCATCGTACCTACCGCTACAGGCTTGAGGCGATGGAATTCTGGGAGGAACCCGACCATGAGGCCTTTAGCCGCTGGCTCAAGCACTTTGTCGGCACCTACGATGCCCGAAATTTCGCACGCCTCGAAGAGGGCAAAAACCCTGTTCGAACCATCCTTGAGGTCAATCCTTGGATGGACGACGGGCGATTGATGGGTTTTGAGATCAAAGGCGAGGCGTTTCTTTGGAATCAGGTGCGGCGTGTGGCCAACGCACTGTTCAGACTTTCATTGGGTGACCTGCAGGAAGATGAAGTCGTGAAGGCCATCAAAGACCCGATGACGCCCGTGGATTTTGGTGTTGCACCCCCCGAATGGTTGGTGCTTTGGGGCGTCGCATGGGACATCGCCCCGCTCCCGGAAGATCACCATGTCGCTGCCTTCACACCGCCACCGACCGGACGAACAGCTGAGCGAACGCGGAAAGGACGTTGGCAACAGGCGGCACAGCACGAAATCAAAGCCATGCTGTACAACGAATGGGCAGAAATTGGCACCCTTCCGGTGGTGTACCACCGCTCACAGTGAAAGCGTGATGCGGTCACCGTCATTGATGTCAAGCGTCTCCCTGAGAAAGGCCGTTGAGATGACCTCGACCACGTCGACGTGTCGGGTAAGATCGGGAATGAGCACGGCGCATTCCACTGTCTCGCCGTCATGATGAATCGTGCCTTTGAACGCCGATGCTCCACCGAACGAAACCCCGTCCCGAAGGAAGCCTCGAATGCGGATCCGCTCGTAGGCCGACACATCGAGGGTTTTGGCCGCTTCACGATCGGCTTCAGGAGCATCCAACGTGTCAATACCAGCTTTCTGTCGAAGGGCGATGTAGTGGCTGAGCATGTCGGGGTCCACTTGCATGTTGAGGGTACCCGGCCACGCCGTGTTCCCGAGAATCTCTCGGAATTGGTCTTGATAGTGCGGCTGTGCCATGAAGACATGAGCTCGTCCAAGACCGCTGCTGACCGTTCCGGAGAGGTCCATGTCTCCGGGTCAGGCTCTTTCCTTATGAGGATGCGTTCAAGGCTGGTTGAACCGTTGATAAACCCTCACGGCATTCTTACCCTATGACAACCGAGGACGAACACCCCGAGGAAAACGATGCTATTCCAGCCGACGAAGACCCGTCCACGGAGGACATGAAGGCGTTTCTCCAGGCCCTGAACCACTTCGTTCACGAAGTGGCGACAATGGATTGGCCCGAACAATTCCAACTTGACAACGACGAGAAATTCTGTTTCAGTGTCTTCCGAACCTTCTGGCGACAGCGCCACCGACAATCCGAACAACGAGGCGGCAATCGACGGTTCCACATGCGGTTTGAAGGCGCCGATGCCGATGACGTTCGCCGCTTCATGAGAGACAAATTCGGCCACATGTTCGGACATGACGATGCACCACTCAACATTGACCCTGAACATCATCAGCCGGACGAGGACCACATTGACGACGAGGCCAAGGAGCGCCAACGACGTTTCCAAGACGAGTGGGAGTGAGCCACTCCATCACTGGCGGATGCCCGTGGCAAAGGCCAAGAATTCAACTGAGGTCCCTCTTCGGTCGTTTCCACTCTTCGAAAACGAAACCACCGAGGTCTCGAGGCGAATGTTTTGCATTGATGTGCACCCAAACGAATCGGCCTGCTGCTTCAAACGGAAAAGGACCTCCCTGCGCCCAAAGTCGAGGACGGCATCGTAGGATTGGAGACGTCCGCCAAAGATACCCTTGATCCACATCAAAAACATCTGGCCAATTGAGGGTCCAACGCAGATGCTCACATGAAGAAGCGTCGCTGAAGTGGCGGCCATGTTGTCCATTTTCGAGGTGGTGGAACTGAACCGGTCGCTCTGAAGAATCGTCCCATGGGCCTTTTCATTGGCCACGAGGGCCTCCATCAAGCGCCCTTGGTACCAACGGCCCAGCGCCCACGAGGTCAGAGGGAAAGCCACCGGAAAAACAACCCAAAAGCTGATTCCGATGATGAGGCCGAGGCTTTCTGCCATGGGAAGACCTCACTCAACAACAACAGCGGTGCCGTAGCAGAACAATTCGGAGGCCCCTGCGGCGACGTTGGAGGTAGCGAAGCGCACGTTCACCACGCCGTTAGCCCCCATCGTGTGGGCCTGCATCATCATGCGCTGGATGGCTTCGTTGCGGGATTCGTTGAGAAGTTCAGTGTACTGCTTTAATTCGCCGCCCACGAGGTTCTTCAGTCCTGCAAAGATGTCCTTTCCGATGTGCTTAGCACGGACGGTAGAGCCGGTCACCAGACCCAACGAGGCGGTGATGGTTTTGCCGGGGATTGTTTCAACGTTGGACATGTGCAATGCAATGGTCGGAGCAGGTTGCATGGTATGTGGTTGGCATCCCCGCCTAAGAACTTCACGCCGACGCTCTCACATCAACACAGATGACGCACAGTGTTCAGCGAGATTGAATTCTTGACTCAGAGGATGGGTTGGTTGCGAAGCCACTCAAGGTCGGAGATGTAGAGCTGGCGGATATCGTCAAGCCCGAGAACGAGCATGGCAAGACGCTCGAGGCCCATCCCCCAAGCAAGCACGGGTGAGGTGATGCCAAGCGGTTCGGTGACCTCGGGCCGGAAGATACCGGCACCGCCCAATTCCAACCACTTTCCACGCCACTTGACTTCAATTTCGAGGCTGGGTTCGGTGTACGGGAAGTAGGCCGGACGAACACGGACCTCGGGATAGCCCATTTTGGCATAGAAGGTTTTGAGGGTGGTCACCAGCATCTGCAGGTTGGCCCCCTCTTCCATGATGATACCTTCAATTTGATGAAATTCGGGAAGGTGGGTGCGGTCGATGGCTTCCTTTCGGAACACGCGGTCCACCGAGAACACACGGCAGGCCTCCTTGGGATGGCGGGCCAGGTACTGAATGGTGTTGACCGTGGTGTGGGTGCGAAGCAATGGACGCTTCGAAACCTCCGTGGAATACGAACCGCCCCAACCCGTCGAGCCGGTATCACCGCCGTGCTCGTGAATGGCTTTCCAAGCCTGCATCACGTTTTCATCGAGGTCAATGCTCGAAGGTTGGTCGAGGTAGAAGGTATCCTGCATTTCTCGGGCGGGATGGTCTTGGGGAATGAACAGGGCATCCATGTTCCAACCCGCCGACTGAACGTAATCGTCAACCAGTTCGGAGAAGCCCATCTCGAGGAAGATGGCCCGGATGCGTTCAATGAGCGCCTGCATGGGGTGGCTACGGCCTGTGCGAGGCGTGGTCGCTTCAAGGGTGACGTCAAAGGAACGGAACTCAGCCGTTTTCCAGTCCTCACCTTGCAACAATTCAGGCGTGATGTCGGCGACGACCATCGTTTCTTGAAGATCGTCGGGCGACACCTCAGCGCCTGCTTCGGTCAATCGCCAGTGGCGCTCGGTCCGCTCAACGGTTTGAATCAGGTTTTTGCGGCCCGAAAAATGCTTCAGCATTTCATCATCGGCAGCGTTGGCATCAAGGGGCAAGGACTGCAGGAAGGCCGTTCGTTGACCGATGGTCTGGGCGATGGCCTCGGGGTCGGCGGCCACGAGTTGGCCACCCTCGATACCAACACCGAGTTGCTTGAGGAGGCCGACGCCCGGCCCAGCCTCATGGCGCTCAAAGGCCGATTGGAGGCCTTGCATGGTCGCAGCCTCTTGCTCCTGCATCCAGGCCCAGAGCCGTGCTTCGAGCAGCCCAGCTTCAACCGCCTGCTCGCCTGCGACGTCCAATCGAACCTCGCCAAGTATTTCCTCGGAGACGTCAACCAAACCGTGGTTCTGCAGACCGTGACCGGCACCGACGGCCACGGCCTGATCGGTCCAATCACAGGCTGCCAAGATGCCCTCAAGATCCCATGAACGGCTGACTTCACTCAACTGCATGGCCCGCAACATGCGTCGCTCGGGGTTTAGCAAGTTGGGCGCATCCATGCATCTCCCAGCCGCCTCCGTCCTTTGAAATCACCGTTGAATGCGGGGCCTCGACGCTCGTTCATTCCTCTTCATCCCACAGTTGGAGACCGCAGGATGGGCAGGTGTACGAGGCAGGGCGATGACCGTCCTGCACCTGAACATGGCCGCATGAACCGCACAAAACGGAGGTTCGTATGGGGTCATCGAGGGTGACATCCACACGAAACATGAATCGGCCTGCCTCGGGGAGTCGCTCGCCATCGGGCTGCCAGTTCGCAATGGCCTCCGGTGACAATCCCGTTTGACGACCAAGGCTCATGCCGACGAGGAAGAACACCACACCGAACAACCCCACAGTGATGGCCATGGGTCCGAGCCCCGCCACGCTCATCGAAGCACCGAACAAAATGCATACGAAACCCGTGATGAGGAAATTCTCACGACTCAGTCGCGTCATTTGACGGCCTCCACGGCACGGGCAAGGGCCTGAGCAACCCGTTCCACCTTTGATTCGGGGACGGCACACAGTCCGATGCGGACGCCGCCTGTGAGGGGTACCAAGTACACGTGTTGATCGGCACACGCCTCGGCGATGGCTGCAGGGTTCTCACACTCGTACCACGCAAAAAAGCCGTCATGACTGGGGTTGACACCCACGCCCAACCGTTCGCATGCGGTGATGAAGGTGGAGCGCCGTGCGGTCAGCAGGGCTGCCAATCGGTCCCGTTCTTCGGACCAGGCCGCCCCTCCCGCTTCGGTGGCATGGAGTTCACTGAGCACATGTTGAGCAACGCGTGGTGCAGCCGACCATGTTTGACGGCCGGTGACACCCATCACGTCCTCGAGACGGGCGATGTTGGACGCATCAGGGTGCAAGCAGACCAGGGCTCCGGTACGGAGTCCGTAGATGGTATGGGATTTGGAGAGTGAAATGGCGAACACGATGAGGAGGTTTTCAGGCCAGGGAAGGCCAGCGTCCAAGGCTTCGGCAATCGTCTCTGCCCATCCGTGCGGCTCATCGGCATAGAGGTGGTACGCTGCATCGATGAGAAGGGTGTGTCCGGTGTGCTCGGACCGCGTCGCGCTCTCCATGAAGGCGTTCAACAGGGCGAACCTGCTCTCTGGCGGCAAGGAGAGCCCGGTGGGATTGTGGGCTGGGTCGTTGAGCCAAGTCATCACGGTGGATTGCTGATTCACCATCTCTTCCAGTCGCTGTTCAAAGGCACGGAGGTCGAGCAGTGGCGTGGCCGGTTGGTCTTCGCTCGGAAGCAAGGGGTAGGTGGTAATGCCGAGGCCACAACCTCGCAAAAAGCCCGTGTAAGGACCCCAATATCGGTCTCGGAGAAGGACGGCATCACCTCGTTCTGCGAAGTTTGAAGCTGCAAGGTACAGGGCACCCGAACCCCCTGGCGTGGCGGTTGCACCGGTGTTGACCCCCATGGCTTCAAGGGTCGGACGATGCTCTCCGAGAGCCAGGGTCACGGCGAGATCAAGGAAAGAAGGCAGTCCCTTCAAGGGTGCATAGGCTGCGAATTCGGGTGCAGGTGCCTGACGAATAGCGGTGTCCACCACCGCGTTGATTGCCAACGTCCCATCGTCGTTGAGGAGCGCACCGACCGTCCCGTTCACAGCATCCGCCCCGGCGGCAGCAGCTTGTTGGTAGCGGGCGAGCCAACTGAAAATCACGTCGTTGCCGGTCTTCTGATGGCCGTGACTGGCGAGAAACTGCATGGCGCCGTCCTCGTCCATGAACCTTCCAACTGGGATTCACTTTTTGCTTTGACCGTCCGCCCGTTAGGGCTTGAAGTTCCGTTTGATTCATCAAGGGGTGGACGCACCCGTGAGGCAAGGCCAACGTAGCACAGCTGGTAGTGCGTCTGATTTGTAATCAGACGGTCGGGGGTTCGAGTCCCTCCGTTGGCTCTCACCATCACAAACAGTGCTTCAAATACTCATGCGGCCCAATAATAAGCATGCTTGAGTGCAACATTGATGCAAAGGGCAAGGTGGCTCGCTTCCTCGGAGGCGTCGGGGCCATCCTCGGTTCACTGATTTTGGCGGCCCTCCTGGCCACCGATGTGATCTCCGTTGGGCTCGGATGGTACGCTGTGGCCGGTGGCATCTTTGGCGGTGCCTTCGCTATTTTTGAAGCACGAGCCGGTTGGTGCATCGTCCGAGCCATCGGCATCAAAACGCCGCTTTGAGGCCACCGTTCGACTCGGAACGCTCAAGGCAACGGTCAGGGTGGGCAGCCCGTGTCAGCACAACGATTGGACGGGAAAGCGTGCGCTTCCCAAGTCGAGGCCGAGTTGCTCGACCGCATCACTCACTTGACAGAGCGTGGTACACAGCCCCATCTCGCTGTCGTCATCGTGGGCGACGACCCTGCCTCCCACGTCTATGTGAATTCCAAGATCAACACGTGCAAGCGACTCGGCATCCGTTCAACTCACATCGCATTGCCTTCTGACACGGATGAGGCATCGCTGCGCCAACACATCCTCGCCCTCAACGAGGCCGACGATGTCCACGGCATCCTCGTTCAATCTCCGCTTCCCGCCCACATGGACGAGGAAGGCCTGACTGATTTGATTCACCCCGACAAGGATGTCGATGGTTTCCATCCACAGAACCTCGGCCGACTCGTCCAAGGACGGACGGACGGCATGCTGCCGTGCACCCCAAGCGGTGTCATGCGCATGCTTCGCTGGGCAGGCGTCGACCTCAAGGGAAAGCGTGCCGTTGTGTTGGGACGCTCAAGAATTGTTGGTATGCCAGCCGCCCTGCTGTTGGCTGCGAAGGGTGCGGACGCCACCGTCACCGTGGTTCACTCCCGCACCCATGATGCAGCAGCCGTCTGCAGAGAAGCCGACGTGGTGGTGGCCGCCGTTGGGCGACCGGACATGGTGAAAGCCGACTGGATCAAACCAGGGGCCGTTGTGGTTGACGTGGGCATTAATCGAGTCGACGATGCGACCAGAGAACGGGGATGGCGCCTCGCCGGGGACGTTGACCCTGCGGTGAGCGAAGTCGCTGAATGGTTGTCGCCCGTGCCCGGTGGCGTTGGCCCCATGACCATCGCCATGCTCATGGAAAACACGGTTCGTGCGGCAGAACAGGCGCTTGACCGTTGACGAGAAGGGCTAAGAAACGGGCACTTCAAGCCCTCATCGTGGTCCACGACCCTCGCGCCCCTCAACTCGCTGCAGCGGCCACGCTCACCGCTGCTCTCACGGTCATTCTTACCGCCGTGAACTTGGTGTTGGATGTTGTAGGCGCGCCCGGTTTTTCCCTTGAAGAAGGGGTTGGTTTGGGCGTGATGTTGGTGATGTTGGTGGTGGCGAGGCTCGCCAGTCAAGAACGGACCATCCCCGAGTTGACGCACTCGTATGCACGGCCGGATGCAGAGACCTTTGACACGCTCGTTTCAACCGGAATCCCACACACGTCAGGGGACGTAAACCCAACGACGGCCTCCATCCTCACAAGCATTCTCGGTGAGAATCAAGTCACCGACCAAGCCCAAGTCAACTCGGCCATCTCCACGCTGTCTACGGGTGAATTTGGCGCAGAAGTCCAGCGAACCATGGCCGCCGTTGAGGCCGCCAATCAAACCAACATCGCTCCACGGGAAGCAGCACCGGCCGACGAAGAAACCGGCCAAACCCTTGAGCGTGTGCTCGTTCAGCCCGTCCCCTTGCCGGGGCAAGACGATTCAAAGGTACGCGACCCCAGCACCATTCCCGGGCTTCAACCCGGTCGAGCGTTCGTAACCGATGGACCTGCCAGTGTGCCACTGCCAACTCAAGCCAGCGAAGACGTCGTCGCCACCACCGAGGCTCCTGCACAACCCATTGACCAACCCTCCCCAGAACCACCTGCTCCCACATCAGCGTCAACCGATGTACACGCTGGCCTTCCGAGCATGCCCTCCTTGGATGATCTCTTCGCCGAGGGCGTCGATGAACCCCAGAGCGAACCGTCCGCCGACGAGCCATCGGCCGAATCGACGACGCCGATGTTGCCGGACTTGGACGACCTCTTCGCCGACCTTCCCGAGCCTGAACCGACAACAACATTCCCGTCACCACCAACGCCGACCACTGCGCCCAGCCTTGACCTGCCCGACCTACCCGATTTGGACGAGTTGTTTTGAAAACGAGGCTTGAAAGAAACCAACACGGAGCGAGCATCATGTGGTCCCAACGCTACGACCTGCACTCGCATTCGCTTCACAGCGACGGCGAGCACCCCGTGGAGCGGGTCGCAGAATTGATGCACGGCGAAGGGGTTCAGTTCTGGGCTCTCACGGACCATGACACCACGGCGGGTTGGCAGGAGGCTCACGCGGCCGCAAGTGAACGAGGCTTGACCTTCGTACCCGGGGTCGAAATCACCTGCGAGCCAGCACTGCCCCCCGACGAGGAGCACCTCACCTCCATTGGTCGTGAACGCGCATCGGCGTCCTGGCACCTCTTGGCGTATTTTCCCGACCATGTCCCTGGAGAAAACGATGAAGATGTTGCTTCGTTCAAGGCATGGCTTGCTCCCCATCAAGACGGGCGGCTTCCACGAATGATGGCGATGTGCGAGCGCCTTGGTGAACTCGGTATGCCGGTGTCCATCGAGGAGGTCAGCGCCAAAGCCAGCGGTTCGGTCGGGCGTCCTCATCTTGCAGAAGTGATGGTTGAGCGAGGCTACGTGTCGACCAAACAGGAAGCCTTTGAAACGTGGATTGGTGATGGCTTGCCCGGCTTTGTGGCACACGTTAAGCCCACCATTGAGGAGGCGGTCAACGCCGTCAACGCTGCAGGTGGCTTCACCTCCTTGGCCCATCCGCTGTATTATGGCGTACCCAGCCCCCGCTTGGTGGCAGCCCTTCACGAACGTGGTGTGAACGCCATCGAAGCCGTCCATCGAAGTCATAGCGACGCCTATCGACATGAACTTGCGGTTGAGGCGGCTGCACACGGCATGGGCGTGACGGTGGGTTCTGATTTTCACGGGCTGTCGTGGCAGGCTCGCCCAGGCAACATGCCCGTCCAGTCAACAACCCTTGACGTTCGGCTTAACTCCGAGTGAAGCGGTCGACCAGCATGGCGACCTCAAACAAGAGAATGATGGGCATCGCTACGAGGAACAACGACAATGGGTCCGGTGGCGACATGAAGGCACCCAACACGAAGGCACCAAACCAAATGATGCGTCGTGAGGCGGCCAGTTGCTGATGGGTCGCTACACCTGAGCGAAGCACGAGGGTGGTGAGCAAAGGCGCCTGAAAGCCAATGGCGGAGGCCGAAAGCAAATTGACAATGAAACCTGCGTAATTCGAAAGACGCCATTCCGTGGAGAGCCCCGCTTGTTGGGCGTCGGTGGTCAGGTATTCCAAGAGGAGCGGAATCAACCCATACCAAGCGTAGAGAAGGCCGGCCACCATCAGCAGCACCGAGGTTATGCCTGCAGCAAGAAGACGAGGACCGGGGCGGGGAAGAGAAACATCGAGTTCCTGAATTCGCTGAACGACGGCCTCGTGGCGGAGACCGTGCATGGCGACTTGGCCCACGATCATGAGGGCGACGAGGGTGAGACCGACGTAGCCCGCAATTCGAAGCTGGAGAAACAAAAATTCCACCGGTGAAATCACGATGATTTCAACGCCAGCAGGCAAGCGCCCCTCGTCCACCAACCATCCGATGAACGCACTCGTGAGTGGGAAGGCGACGATGAAGCCAAGGAGAAAGAAGGCAACGTAGAACTTCAACGAACGCTGCAATCCTTCTCGAATGGAGGCGAGAATCTGGCCACCGGAGGATTGAGCGAGCCGCTCGACCGTCGCTTGGAGGGATTCACGTTCCATGCCCTTACGCCTCTTCGTCCGATGTAGACGATGAGGCCCACACATAAGAGGGTGTAGAATCAATCCAACTCCGGCCTTCTTTCTTCAATCGATAGAGACGGTAAACAACGAAACCGGTCATCCAAAGCGACGGCAGACTGAGGAACATGGCCTGCCCCATTTTGTCGTCGCCGTAATCGTTGAGGATACGAACTTCCATGACGGATTCGTTGTCCTGAGCGTCGGGGAAGTGCATGACGACGAAGTGGTAGATCTTCGGAGAAGTGATGTTCAAACTCAACGTGGTTTGAGGAGCCACGGTGCGGTGTTCACCCAGGGTTTTCATGACCGCCCAATCAATTTCTCCCGTTTCCATCGCGGGCACACTGGTTTCAACCATCACCACCACAATTTCGAGTTGCGAGGCGTGGTTCAGGTTGGTGATGTTGGACTGAACCATGTCGCCTGGGTCAAATTTCTGTATGATTTCAAACGTACTGTCGCCCTCGCCCAAACGGAACGAAACACGCTCGTCGATGGTCTCCTCTTGGAAGTTCACGGCCATCATCATGCACGTCAACAAGACGAGCATCACGATACCTTCCACCACGATGTGCCGGCGAACCTTGTCTCGCCCGATGCCCTTGAACACCGGCCCGTGGTCGTTGCGAAGACGGGGCTGCAGATGGTGAATGAACAACGCCCCAATGCTACCGATAAGCAAACCAAGCGGGATGTCAACGAACCAGTGAATGCCGAGGTAGAGAATGGTGAAGATGAACAGCAGGGTGTTGAGCAACACGAAGAGATGGTAGGGCCAGTGGCGCCACTCCCTGAGCGTGCCACCTTGTTCCTTGACGTGGAGGTAATTCAACATCAAAATCCCAAACGGAATGGCGACGTGCAGGCTTGGGACGGCGTTGTCCAGCGGATCGTGGAGGGCGTAGAACACGGTGTACCACCCCTCGTGATAGAGCAGGGCGTCCATGCCGGGAATCCAAGATGAAGTCACTTCAACGTTGAAGAACAGGTAGTACGGAACGGCCAACGCATAGATCAGGAGGTAATTGAGGGTGACTTTGTCCGTCATGTCCCGGTCACCAGAATAGGCGAAATACACGGTGGTGACATAGATCAAAAACAGGTAAACAAACAGGTAGTGGAAATTGAGGAACTCCGTCAGTGCATCACTGCGGAATGCATCTTGAAACCACTTGGTGAACTCACCCTCAATACCGTAGACCCATTCTGTCCAGTGGCCCGTTCGGGTTTTCATCGGTTCGTTGAGTTTGTCCGTGATGGATTTCCATCGAATGATGACGATGTAGCCCATGGCGTGAAGGTAGTAGCGTTTGTTGTGGAATTCATCTGCCCATTTCCTCCAGTGGATACGGTGCTCGGTGTGAGAGCGGGTAAAGAACCAACAAATGATGGGTGTCAGGACCAAAATCATGCTCATCATGATTTCGTAGGGGTCCATGGTTTGGCGGCATGAAAGGTGGATTTATGCCTTCGGACGCTTTCTCGTCCAACCAACAGCATTCTCCAACGGCAGGGGCAACCTTTGAAGGCGACCGAGGCGAAGACACGGCATGGTCCAAGGGGCGCCATGGAAACCAGCGCCCGAAAACACCCTCGAAAGCCTTCGACATGCGTTTTCAATGTTCGACGGCGTGGAATTCGACATTCGTTTGACGGCCGACGGCCAACTCATCGTTCATCACGATCGTACGGTTTCGGTGCCCGAGGAACACCTCAGGGGTCATCCGAAATGGATGGAGGAGTGGGCCTTGGACGACCTCACCGGGCTCGGCTTTCTAAGCTTCGATGCTTTCCTCGATGACCCCGCCGTGCTCAAGGCCTGGCGAGATGAGGGGTCGATGGGATGCATCGAGATCAAACGCCCCCACCCCAAGAGCGCCGTTGGCGGAGGATTCCTCGGTCGAACACATCACAACAAACACATCGCCAAGGTCATGCGGTTAGCAAATCAAGCCCTCAACGAGCGCGGCATTCCACGAGACAACACGGTGTTCTACGCCTTTCATCGTGGCATGCCCGCTTCTGCTCACCTCTCTGCAACCGACCGTCCTTGGGCGGCGCTCATCCCTTACATCCCGCCCTACGGTAACCGTACGTCGCAACGTTTGCAGGTCTTGCCAAAATTTCTCACCACATCCTTTGCCCGCTTGGTCAAACAACACCGAGCACAGGGGAGCGCCATGCTGCCCTGCGCCATTGAGTACTTTCAATCCTCGACCAAGCATCTTCCCGTCGGGCGACATGTCGGCCTTGAAGGAAACGCTCTCGAGCGCTTAACCGCTGCACGAGAAGGAATGCCGACCTACGTTTGGCCGACCAAGCCGCACATCGAGCATCGATTGCTGCGAGCGGGCATGTCGGCGCTCACCGACCATGCCGACCCATCACTGACCTGGTTGCCTTCAGGCCATGCCCGCTGGCGCAAGCCCGGACTTCAGCCGCTCTTGGAGGAAGAATGGTCCCGTTTGGAACACGCGACGGAAGCAAACCACCTGACCGTTGTGCGAGAATTTGAATCAAGCGTGCCGTTGTGGTCCGATTGCGACGATGCTCGCCGTCGCACGTTGGTCAACGAGTGGACGCGGCGGTGGAAATGGAGGTCGAGCGTGGAAGAGACACTTGAACGATTCTCTGGGGAAACACCACCGGCCTCTGCACCGAGGATGATCGGTCATCGAGGGTCTGGGAAGACCCCCCGGCCTGTGCTTCACCCTTAGTCGAGGTGGCGGAGTTCTTGCTCCTCTGCGATGTACTTGGGTCGGTAAATGGGTGTGCCCTTTCCGCCCCGCATCACCGTGCGCTCGTCGATGATTTGTGCACCGATACCGGCTACACGAGCCCAGCCAAAGAAGGTGGTGTAGTAGGTCGGGTCCTTGAATCCGACATGGTGAAGGAGCGCGCCACTCGCGATGTCGACGTTGGCGTTGGGGTTGGAAATTTTCTCATTCTCAGACAGGACCCGAGGGGCTACTTCACGAAGGGTGCGGATGATTTTGAAATTCTCATCGTCGGGGCAAAGACGCTCACCGAGGGCAAATTGAACGGTGGCACGAGGGTCCTCTGCACGCAAGACGGCGTGGCCGAATCCGAAGACAGGTCGCTTGGCAGCCAATTCGCCACGCACAAAGGCCTCGACCTCAGCGGGGTCGCTGGTGCCGATACGGAGGACAAATTCGAGGCAGGATTGGTTCGCTCGGCCGTGAAGCGGGCCAGAGAGTGCGTTCATGGCGCCGGCGATCGATGCGAAGACCGTGGCATGGCCCGATGCGATGGCTTTGCCGGTGAACGTTGACAGGTTGCCGCCACCGTGGTCCATGTGGAGCACGAGGTAGGTGGCGAGGATTTGCTCCATCAGATCGTCATCCACACCCTCCATCTCGAGGGTGCGTACGAAGCGCTGAACCATGCTGAGGCTGGTGTCGTCGGCGGGGATGTTTTCACCACGGCCTTCGCGGATTCTGAACAGCAGGCCCATCAAACGGGGCATGCGAGCGATGAGGTTGAGGGCATCCTCTTTCCAGTCACCCGTGGTATCGAGCATGCCGAGCGTGTGGATACCCACACTCAGCCAGTCCATGGGATGGCCATCGGTTGGAAGTGTGTGGAACACGGCTGCAACACTGTCGGGTACAGCGCCCCGAGCGCTCATGTCAGCCTTGAAGGCCTTGGATTGCTCCGGCGTGGGCAATTCCTTGTTGAACAGCAAGTAGACGATGTCTTCGGGAGGGAAGTGGGCGAGTTCCGCAATGGGATAGCCGCAGTAGTGAACGCCTTCGGTCGGTGTCACGAAGGACGTTCTACAGGTGCCGACTGGGACGCCTCGAAGGCCGGTGTTGAGGTGAGATGCATGTACGGTGAACATGGGTTCATCTTGCGCCATCTCGAGTGCCTCGCACAAGCCGACATCCATGTTTGGTATAAATGCGGCTCTTGGATGCGAACAGATGAAAAAACGGTGTGCCCAATTACACCGCCGCAGCCTATCGTTTCCACCGTCGTTTGCTCGGTGGCCATGAACGGAAGCCCTTCGTGGAGGTTCGGTCGGCGAAGATGTTCAGGCGGATGGTCTGCCCGTCGATCAACAACGCGTCTTCGGCATCAATGCCAGGACAGGTGGCTTTGACCTTCTTCCAAGCGGAGGCTGTTGCGAGGTTCTCTCCCCACCACGGGAACGCTCGGCATTGCTGGGGCCTTACCTCGTAGATGTTGCACTGTTTTTGATCGTTCAAGTGGATGCAAATCCCATCTTCTTCCCTGCTTTTGAGCACGTATCGCCCGTCGTAGGTTTGCCGAGTGTCTCGCTCAAGCCACGCATCAACCGGGAGGTCAGCATGGTCGGCCAACCGCTGGGCGTCATCCGGGGACAGGTAGACGATGCCTCCAGGCTCATCGCAGCATTTGCCGCAGTTGGCTTGACACGAAAAGTGGACGCCTTCCATCCACCAGGGCGCCCTCATTCTTCCTCACCCACCAGCACGGTGCGTGGGTGAAGGCGAGCGAGATGGACAACACGCCCTGCTGTTTCTTCCTCGAGAAGGTCACTGGCTTCAATGCCCGTTCCGTCAATGTTCCATTCGCCATCGGGCTCGTAGGTGTCAAGTGAACCGTTCCCCTCTGCATCAGCTGATGCTCGCCGCCTGCCTGGTTTTCTTCGCTTGGGCGCCCCCTGACGTTCGGAGGATGCGTCCTCAAAGGGAGGCAACGGGGCACGGTCTGGGTCAAGTTCAACCAGCCGTTCCTCCAGCTCGCGCAACTCATCGGCAATGGTGATGAGTTCGTCAATATCGGCTTCAACGGCCCGCTGGGCGAGAACGACCATGCGCTCTTCGAGATGTTGGAGTTCAAGCGAGGAAGCCACCGCTGAGGTGGTTGAAGCGTTCATCCGCTCATCGATGGTCGCGTCCAAATCAACCAAGACCTCAACGGCACGCCCGAGATCACCGCCCTGCAGTGGGTCGTTGGCTCGGACGATGTACTTCTCGCGTTCGTTCACATCGAGCACCGATGGTCGGCCCGGTTCCACCGGATCCACCGCCGCTCGAAGGCGACGTTCCAAGGCAGCGCTGCTGGCACCAAGTTGTTCTTCGGGCCACGACGGTGGAGCGTAGTCGTCCTCAGGCCAGGCCTCAAGGGGGCTGTGAAGGTCAACGCCACCGATGTCCATGGTGGTGTAGACACTGTCCATGGCCTCGCCAACCAACTGGGCCGCCAAATCATCAACCCGCTGTTGCTCTTCATGTGCAACCCGGGCCGGTTGTTGGCCTTGCACCAAGGCGGTGGCATCGTCGTGGTCGAGCAGGACGGCCCCCTGTTCGAACGCCATGGAAAGGCGCTCGAGACGGTGCTCCATGGCCCGCCATCCCGATGGTTCCATCCGGGTGAGTTGAGCGAGGTGATGGTCAGAAATGAGCAGGTTACGCTGCGTGCACCGCCATCGCCCGAAAGCCATCAACGATGCGACGCCCGGTGCTGAAAGCGCCGTCATGGAGGATTGGCGAAGCACCTCTTTGAGGCGGCATGAAGGGAACGTCTCCACAGCCTGATGGCTGCCGACGACCACCTGAACGCCGAGGTTCAAGGCGTGGTCGAGAAGCAACCCGAGTTGGTGTTGCCATACTTCGTGGTGAGCGAACGCATCAACATCATCAACCAAAACGGCAGAAGCGCCGATCAACCCTTCCTGCCACTCGGCTTCAAGTCCGTCCACGGTTGATACATCCGCCGCCGTCAACCACAACACATGACCTTCCTCTCGACGAAGCAAGGCCTGTCCTGTGGCATGGAGCAAATGAGAGCAGCCTGCTTCTCTGGTGGCCACCATCATCAGCGGATTAAGGCCGTGAGCGGGGCGGTCGATGACATGTTCACAACATCGTGTGGCGTCGAGATTTTCTTCGGCGACAAACCATTGCTTGAACGTGGAAGACGACGACCAAGGCATGCGTTTGGGCCATGAGGGTGCAATGTTGAGGACGCGGGCCGGATGGTGGAGTTCATCCTCCTCAGGCGGTGCGAGGGCGGCCATCAGGGTCGCTGAGGCACGTCCTCGCTGTTCATCCAGAACCTGGCTCCAGACGGGTGTGCCATCGTCTTCAACCCCCACAAAAGCAGAGGTTGGAGCGGTATCATCGGGCAAGGGTTGGGTCTCCAAGCGCTGACGAAGCTGGGTTAACCGGTGTGCGACATGGGAGGCATAACTGTCCTCAACGTCCAAAAACGAGGATGGTCGGCCAACATCGGGGCCCAGAACACGATCGGCAATGAGGTCGTAGGTTGGTCGTTGTGCCACCCCCACCTGCTGATACAGCGCCAGCGGTCGCTCCGGTACCACCTTCCTGCCGAGCAGTGTGTTCAGTTTCGACAGCGCAGGGCGACCTGTTGAGGGAAGGGCAGGGGTGTTCACCTCACTGGAAGGTGGTGAACCAGCCGAGGCGATGGCATTGCGAAGGTGCTGTTTTGCCTCTTCCAGTTCAGCACGAAGCTTGGTGGGAGGTGGTGTCATTCCTCACCACCTTTGTAGCGTTCAAGTGCCTCACCGTGTTCGTTGTAGAGCGCCGTTGCATCCATTCCATCCGGCTCATCAAAGGTTGACCAACGGCGGTAGACCTCATCCATGTTGACGCTGGATTGCGGTTTTGATGACGCTTCTCTGGAGGGTTTCTCTGACGCTTCAAGCGGACGCAGGCTGTTTGACAATGGTTCACTGCCTTCGGCCACAGGGAGGTTGAGCGTGGTCGGAACGTCCTCAGCAGGGAGCTCAAGGTTGGCGAGATCGGGGGAGCTCGAAACTTGGTCCTTCAGGGCGGCGGTCTGCAGCGGTCGCTGAATGGGTGCCTGCCGCTGCTCTGCACGGGTTTGCTTTTCGGCGAAGACATCCAGATTTTCCTTTCTGTACGATTGGGCGTTGCGAGGTCGAACTGGCCAATCGGGAAGATGCGGTGCTCGTTGGACGACAGCAGAACTCTGACGAGGCATCAACCCATCACCCACGGGGGGCAAAGAAGGCGTCGCCTTCCGTTTGGGCAAGCGCTGAGCTGACCGCAGGGTCGGAACAGCGACAGGTGCAGTTGGGGTTGAGTGGGTGGGCTTTGTTCGTCGTGCGGGCGCTGGCTCAGGTTGGACGTCCTCAACGGCTCGGGGGGACTGACTGACGTACCGGCCATGAATCACTTCTTGCTCCTGCACCGGTTTCCACGGCGTCATGCCGATGGAGACACCTGCTCCTGAAGGGATATCGGCGGTGCTGGTTTCGTCAACATCCAAAGAAGAGGCGGGCCAGCTATCCACCACATCGGCGAGGACTTGCGTTGCCTCAGCCCGTTCCTCTGCATCGGGTTCGTACGAACCTCCCTCAATGGCAGATTCCGATCGTATGGCGGCGCCGACCTTCGCACCTTGATGCTCAATTTGTGCGGCCAACCACTGCTCCTCTTCCTCGTCGGGTGCAAGGAGAAGAGGATGGTCCCACAAGCCGTCGGGATCGTTGGTCCAAGCCTCCACGTCGGATGTGCGGAGCAAGGTCACGTCTGCCAGGAGCCGTCGCTGGACCGCCGTCTCAAACATCTCAAGGTCAGTGGTCACGAGGGCCACGTGGTCGTTGAAGCGAATACCGTCGCACATGGAACGGAACGCATCGAGCATGCCAGCATCGCCGAGGGCGTTGCCCAACCGGTCAAGGCCGTCGATGAGGAGCACGGACCGCTCGTTGCCCCACTGGAAGGCATTGAGGACAGCATCCATGGCGGAGCGCTCGGCGAGGACATCGTAACCCCCTTGGGGCGAAAGCAGGGCGTAGGACTGAGGTTGTGGGAGGCGTTTGGTGATCTCCGTTTGGGCGTGGGGCAGCCCGAACATGCCGAGCAGTGGCATGCCCCGTTCCGCCAATTCCACACCGAGGTGAATCATCGGATGAGGATCGGGAGAATCCAGGAGATAGATGCAGCCGGGTTCGAGCTCGACGGCGGAGGAACGTTGAGGAGCAACACGGCGCCGTTCCTCGGTGCTCAGGGCAAGGTGCTCGATGTCTTCGAGCCGCGCCGCCCTCCGCCATGAGGTCGAAGGCAAGCGTACGCTGGACCACCACGAACCACCGCTGTTGGCATCGTCATGGTGTTCCAAATGGAGCACGCTACCGGGATGTTCACGCATGGTGGAACGCAGCGCATTCATGGTCAATTCGTGGAGTAACACGTCATTTTCAACCTCAAGCGCATCGTGCTCAATGGCCAACAGCGCTTCCAACCCTTCGCATTGAACGCTCCCTTGGTGGAAGGCCATCACCGGTTGACCGAGCCGAAAGAGGAGCCAACCTACTCGGTCATGGGCGCCGCTTGAGGAGCGAATGCAGACGGCGCCGGATTGTTCGTGAACAGCAAGGTTGCGAACCAAAACACGGAGGACATCAACGCCACCTCGGCGCTGTTCGATGAGGTCGCCGTGTTCAATGGACTCCACGCAACCGCACCCTCCGACGACGGCTTTGCCAAACCCCCTCTTGAAGAGTGCGGCGCTCCACCCCCTCCCCTGCCGTTTTGAGACCGTTCACCACCACGCCAAAACAAACCTCCTGCGCTCAACGTCGGGAGAACCGTTTTATTCCACCACCCTCCTTAACTCCGCATGGATTTGAGGCTGGTTGCAGAGATACTGGACACCGTGGCCGGTAGCGGCGAACAACATGAACCCGAAGACGATGAGGAGATCACCAAGGGAGAGGTGGTGTTCCTCTTCGTTGCCCTCGGACTCCTTGCCGTGTTCGCCCTTCTATTCTTGCTGGAAAACACCGACTATACCGCGATGGAAATCGGCGAACAGGCATGGACCATGGCAGCTGATTCTTGCATGATCTTCCCCCTTCTTTTCGTCGCCTTTGCTGTGATCGCTCAACTTTGGGTGGCCTTGTGGATCTGGCGAAAAATCACCGGCCTTGCTGCAAAAGGTGCGGAAAAGGTCGCCAACGACCTGAAGAAGTGACGCCCATCCATCATTCGGCCTCGAGCGACCAAATGGAGAGGAGTTCAAATCTGCGGGTGAATTCAGCGAGTTGATGCCCCGCATTGCCAACCCCCTCACCCAAGAGGAGCACATGCTGTTGGAAGCGGGTGCCACGCTGTTCGACGAGGCCAAATTCTGGCACGCCCATGAGGCATGGGAGGACTTGTGGAACGACCTCAAGCGACGAGCCGCCTCCGAAGATGAGATTTTGCTTGTCCAAGGCCTCATCCAGACCGCAGCCTTGCTCCTCCATCACCAGCGCAGAAACGTCGGCGGAGTTGAGAAGCAATGGGCGAAACTGCAACCCAAACTTGAGGGGTGGACCGATGCGTGGGGGTTCGACATCGCCACTCACCTCGCCGTTATCCAAACCTATGCTGAGGACAACACTACATGGAACTTAACGGCCAGCGCCCATCAACTGCCCCGAGCGTGAGGTTCAAAGTCAGCCGTGGCGTGTTCGGACCATGGTGGGTGAGGACGGGCAACTCTCACCCGACATGCGCCCCTTCATTCAGACACCGGTGGCTCAACCGCTCATTCGGGGGCGAAACGTTGCGCTGGGTGGGAGCGTCATCGTCGCCGGCATCCTGTTTCTCGTTCTTCGCCAATTTGCGCTCTCGTCTGCCCTAGCAGGGGTGTTCGCTGGGCTGACGCTGGGACTCAACACCACGGTCATCTTGTTGCGATTCCGAGTTCATTCCAGTACGCCGCTGGCGGTGAACCTCAATCATCCCTTTATGGACAGCGAACCGATGGGTGAGGCACATGTTCGGGTACGCTTGCTCGACGGCCGTTGGGTCGATCCCGGGCCGCATCGCGTGCGAACCGTCCCTGAGGAGTTGCTTGGAGGATACAACCTGGTTCAGGACACCGACGACTACCCCGTTCTCGGCCATTTTATGGAGAAACGGGACACCAACGGCACGCTCAGCCGCCACCTGGCGCTCATCAACCAAGCCATTGCCCTGCGCGACGCCGTGAATGATGTGCCCGACCCGATTGAAACCGCCCGAGAGCGGGAGAAACTTGACAGCGGGTTGCTGGAGCGTTCGTGGCTGGAGGACGAGGAGGCCGTCGACGTCGAGAGCCCGCTGGTCTCGTTTTTTCGTGGCAAAGAATAACCGTTTTGCGGTTTTTCCACCCCTATGTTCAAAACCAAGACGACTGACCGGAAGACGTGCCCACCAACGAAACGTGGATGGCTAAGGTGGAGGCCTTGGCCCCCAAGGAGCAGGAAACGCTGCTCGGGACGTCCCTCTCACGAAGGTTTGCTCGCCTGCCACTTTGGTTGAGCCACCCCGCCAACATCGGTGGGTTTTACGGCTTGCTGATTGCACTCGCCCTGCTGTTGCCGTACGCCTTCGGTGACCAAAACAACGAGGTGTGGGGCGTTCAGTGGATTTACCACACCTCACTCCTGCTCATCGCCTGCGGCGCCTGTGGCTTCCTTTCGCTGGTGATGATTTCACTCTCGAAGCGCCACCCCATGGCCCCACCCCGCCAACTGCTCTACCCCATGCCGTTCGTCGGACTCGCCTTGCTGAGCATTGACCGGGTTGGCATGATGGACATGCCCTCGATGCTGGTATGGGCCTTGCTCTTGCTGCCCGGCCCGGTTTACGTTCATTTGTCGTGGGCACCCCGGTGGCGCCTGTTGTGCATGATTGAGGACGGTAAAGATCCGTTCGTCGGCCTTGAGGTCAAGGCCGAAGACAACGTCGAGGCTGAAGAGATGGTTGGTGAGGACACCGAAATGCTCGAGGTCGTCGACGCCTTTGAGTCGGAATGAACTCAAATCACGCCGACCTTTGGTCCGACTTTCTCAAAACACGCCAATACGGCATCGAGGTCGTCCTTCGTCAACCCCGCTGACATCTGTGTTCGGATTCGGGCTTTGTCCCTGGCCACCATGGGGAACACGATGGCCCCTGCCATCACGCCTTCCTCGCCAAGCGCATGGGTCATGGCTTTGGCCGTCGAGGATTCACCGCACATGACGGGGATGATGGGCGTGACCGAATCGCCGGTGTCAAAGCCCATCGATTGCAATTCCTTGCGGAAGTAATTCGTGTTCTCCCACAGGCGAGCGTGATGTTCGGGCTCGCTCATCAGCACCTCGATGGCTGCCTTCTGGGCTGCAGCCACACCGGGAGGTTGTGAGCCGGAGAGCAACCAGGACCTCGAATGGTTCAGCGCGTGGTTTCGGGTCATCTCGGTGCCCGCAAGAATCCCGCCTTGAACGCCCAGTGCTTTTGAGAACGAACCGGTTTCGAAATCGACCTTCCCCTGGAGTTTGAAATGGTCTACGATTCCAGCACCGCCCTCACCGAGGACACCCTCGCCGTGGCAGTCGTCCACGTAAACCATGGCGCCGTATTCCTCTGCCAGCGCCGTCACCTCATCGAGGGGGGCGATGTCGCCGTCCATGGAAAACACGCCGTCGGTAATGATGAGTTTACGCTCTGAGGATTCGTTGGCCTTGAGAACAGCTTCCAGTTCGCCCATGTCGTTGTGCGCATACACGGCACGTGAGGCCTTGGTGAGCCGTACACCATCGATGATGGACCCGTGGTTGAGTTCGTCGGAGATGATGACATCTTGCGGACCGGTGACCAGGGTTGGGATCAAGCCGACATTGACGGTGTAGCCGGCGGAATAAATCAGCGATGCTTCAACACCTTTGAACTCGGCCACTTTCTTTTCGGCCTCGAGGTGAATGTCCATCGTTCCTGCAATGGCCCGGACAGAGCCGCTTCCAGCACCGTAGGTGGCCGTGGCCTCTTGCATGGCGGCGACAACCTTGGGGTGCGTGGTGAGGTTGAGGTAGTTGTTGGCTGAGAGCATGATGGTTGGTTTCCCGTCCATCTGACATCGAGGGACGTTAGGCCCTTCAAGCGTGGGAGGTTCCCACAGCAACGACTTCTCGTTGAGTTCATCGTATCGGGCTTTCATCCACGACATATCACCGGGCATGGTCAATCCTCATGACGGCTACGAGGCGCGGGTTTTTGTTGTTTGTCTTACCCGTCCAGGCCCATAAGGGCGAGGACGTTCATGCCCGACATATCGAGGCAATCTCCCTCTCGTAAACCAAAATCCTCGAGCCACAATTCACCGATGGCTGTTCGATGCAAATCAATGACCTGATGGCCAACACTCGAAAACATGCGTCGCACCTGACGTTTCTTCCCTTCGTGGAGGGTGACCTGCACATCACAGGACGAGAGTTGGTGAACCTCGGCGGGTTCTGTTCGATGAAGGGTGACCTCACCGTTCACCTCCAACTCGATATCGACGCCTTCTCGTAGGGCCTTCAGTGCCGCTTCGTCGATGGATTCAGCCGTTCGAACGAGGTAGACCTTGGGCACGTGATGTTCCGGGTCGGTAACCCGACTTACCAATTTGCCGTCCGTGGTCAAGACAAGCATCCCCGTGGTCGCTTCGTCGAGGCGCCCCACCGTCACCATCCGATCTTTGTCCCGCTGCGAGAGGTGGTCGGGAAGCAGGTCAAAGACCGGCGTCTTGCCCAGAGAACGTTCGTGCTTGTTGAGGCGGGAGCAAAGGTAGCCGGGTGGTTTGTTGAGGATGAGCGTAACATGCTCCTCTGGTAGGTGAAGCACGTTTCCGCGATACGCCACAGGCTTGGTTCGTGGGTTGAATTGGAAACTGATGTCCTTCACCACCGAACCGTTCACCGTAATGTCGCCCGCCCAGACCGCCTCCTTGGCCTGCCGCTTCGAGGCGAAGGTGCCGGTTTGGGAAAGGAACTGATGAAGACGCAGTTTCATGGTTGCTCAGTTCGCCGAGGAGGCGCCCCCGCATCATCATTGTCATGAACGCAACGCCTTTCCACCATGACACTGAACTTGGTCGAAGGTTGGAAACTGGCACCACCAAATACGAGGTTTTTCATAGCCCAATCCGAGGGAGCTCCTATGGTCAAGGACGAGCAAGCAGGAGCATGGACCAAAGCCTACACCGGCGGTAAATTTGTTCGCAAGAGCAGTGAGTTCAGGGATATCATTTCGCACGACGGCCCGTTTGAGCCGGCAAGTGGTCGCTACCATCTCTACGTCTCTCTCGCTTGCCCGTGGGCGCACCGGACCGTCATGGCACGCACGCTCCTCGGACTGGAAGACCATGTTACGGTTGACGTGGTCGACTGGCGAATGAACCCTGACGGTTCGTGGTCGTTCAACCCCGATGAACCCGGTGCCACCCCCGACCGTGTCAACGGTGAACACCACCTCGAGGCCGTTTATCGACGAGCCTATCCTGAATGGACCAACGAGGGGCGCGTTGGTACCGTGCCGGTGCTGTGGGACAAGGCGACCGGCACCATCGTCAACAACGAGAGTCGAGAAATCATTCGGATGTTCGGGACGCTTGCCAAAGCGCTCGGCGCGACCACCACCCTTTGTCCCGACGACCTCGTTGAAGAGATCGATGCGATGATCACGTCCAACTACGAATCGGTCAACAACGGCGTCTACAAATCAGGTTTTGCCCGCTCACAGGACGCTTACGAAGCGGCTGTTTCCACCCTGTTTGACCGGCTCGACGAACTTGACCGCCACCTCGAGGATCGGGAGTGGTTGGTGGGTGATGGACGAGGCACCCTCACCGAAGCCGACCTCTGTTTGTTCACCACCCTCGTTCGTTTTGACCTGGTCTATGTGGTCCACTTCAAGTGCAATCTCCAGCGCATTATCGATTATCCTCATCTGCAGGCCTTTGTTGAGCAAATGTTGGCCCTCCCCGGTATCCGAGAAACCTGCGATTGGACCCACATCAAGCATCATTACTTCTGGTCTCACCAACACATGAATCCCTACCGAATCGTACCACTTGGGCCCCGAACCGGACCTCACGCACCACAACGAGGTCCATCACTCGGATGATTGGCCCGATGGGGTCATCTTCAGTCTGGCCCGTTTGTTGGCTTGAACCGTTTCAAACGCTGCCATGACGGGAGCCAGCCGTGCTGAACGAGAACGTGCCTCAGCCTCGGCTGCGACGGCCTGCGCCTCGGCTCCAACAGCCGCCACCTCGCGTACCGTGGTGAGCTTGGCCAGGGCAAGTTCCCGGTCTTGGCGAGCCGCTTCCATACGGCGTTCGTGTTGGAGATGGGCGGCTTCCATGTGCATCTCGTGTTCAGACGCCTCTGGTTCAACGTCTTTTTTTCGCAGATAATTCCACACGGCTCGTGCGCCTTGGAACGCGGTCAGATAACTTGAGGTCGTCATTTGCATGGTGAACGCCAGTTTTCATTGTGCTTGGGACCTATTTCTTGCTATTGCCCTACAAACCATCAGCGTTATAATGCGAGGGCCGTGCAAAATTACCATGGCAAACCGGCGCCGAGCGATGATGTTGACCGCTTTTTTGCTGCAGTTGTTGATGGTGGGCGCAACCGCCTCCCCCTTGGCAGACTCAACCAACCCCCTCGGTGATGCGTCCAAGATGAACGCTGACCTTGTCGAAAAACTCGATGAAGTCGCCGACGCCACGGTGCTGCCCGTCATCTTCCAACTGCACTCCCCATTGACACCGCACGACGAGGCCTTCATCGCCGACCTCGGACTGGTACTCAAGGGCGAGGCCCCCCTCTTGGATGCCGGATTGATCGAAGGCAAGGCCATCGACCTGCGTCGAATGTCAACATGGGACCGTGTTGAATACCTCGAACTCGACAAGGAACTGGAATTCTTCTACCTGCCATCCGAATGGGGCGGCCAGCCCGAACCGGGCATCATGATGCACGAAACGACCCATGTGGTGCGTGCCACCGACACCTGGGACCGCGTCATTATTTCGCCATCGGGAGAAGTTCTGCGAGAAATCGACCTCTCGTTCAGCGAGTGGGACGGCGACGGCACCGCCATCGTTGACCTCGACACCGGCGTGGACGCCGGCCACCCTGACTACGACTACCTCGAGCCTTGGACCGGTGAGAAAACGCTCTACTCCGCCAAGTGGACGCCAGCCGACAACGATTGGGTCGAGACGAGGAACTCGGACACCTCCTCGGGCCACGGCACGCACGTCGGCGGCACCATCGCCGGTAACGGGGACGCTTCGGCCGGACGGCGAGCAGGCGTGGCCAAGGGCGGCCAACTCGTGGCGCTTGGGGCCGGTGATGGCGCGTCCATTTTCGCCGGTGTTCAGGGACTTGAGTGGACCTATGCGCATTCCATCCCGGGCCAAAACCCCCACCACATTCGTGTTGTCTCCAACTCCTGGGGCAGCGATGGGGATTACGACCCACAAGGCACCATCACGCAGCTGACGGATCGACTCACGTACGAGAACGACGTTGCTGTGATCTTTGCGGCCTCCAACTCCGGTGGGTCCGGTGCTGAATGCTCGGGCGACCTGCGCACGAATGTGTACGCCAACACACCCTCGGCCATTTCCGTGGCCGCACTGACCCACGACGGTACTGCGGTGACTTCGTTCTCTTCTCGTGGCTGCATGAACCAACAGCACACCTGGCCCGATGTAGGCGCACCCGGCCGAGACATTTGGGCCACTGCACCACGTGGTACCGCCATTGATGCGACCACCCGTACGCAAGGCGACCTCTACTACATGGCCATCTCTGGAACCTCGATGGCCACGCCTCACGTTGGTGGTATGGCTGGCATCCTGCTCGACGTTGCTCCGTCCTTGGGCGCAGCCGATTACCACCGGGACGACCATGACTTCGGCGACAGCCTCGTTGGCGGCGACGGAACAGCCGCCTACGCACAGTATGAAGACTGGAACGAGCGCAACAACAGCCGGGTCCACGAAGTTGAACTCATCCTTGAGTTAACGGCTCGCTACGAAGGCATGGCGAATTCCTGTGAGGCTGGCAACGACGAAGACTCTTGCAACGACATCCCAGAAGAGTGTTATCGCAGCGCAACGGGAGAATGCCACGACTGGCGCATCGGCCACGGTCTCACGGACCTTGACGCCGCCGTGGCGTTGGCCCGTACCCTTCAGTTGATGCGAGACCAGGACGGCGACGGCATCGTTGACCACCCCGAATACAACGTGTGGGACGCTTACGAGATCTACGAGAACATGATGACGACCACCACCATTCCTGCCAACACTGACCGTGTTCGCCATGCGTGGAAAGGCGACTGGAACCATTTCAACAACGGACAAACGGGCGCCGTCTACTACACCGAGGATTCCCATTACGTGTGGATTCCCAACGGCACCACGCGCCTCGAGGCCACCTTCACCGCCGTTGAGACGAGCTTGGACACCGGTCAAGCCGGCCTGCTCCAACTCGACATTGACCTCGGGGATGACGGCAGCAACGATGCACAAGGCGAAGGCAATCGCTTGGCCGACTCCTGGTACTACGACCTCGCCGTTGACGAATCGGCGTGGGGCCAGTGGGCGCACTTCGACGTGTCCGGAACGGCGGTGACGCTGTGGGGCTTCCTCGGCGACATTGAGTTCTTCGAATCCCGTGTCCCCTACACCGTGGACGTGATGCTGACGATGGACCTCTCGCAACCGGTTGACATCCAGTTTGAACAGCGTCCGGATTTCTACACCGACCTCAACCCCACCACCCCCTCAGATGACTACGAAGAGGACATGGACGGCATGCTGACCTTCACCCGCTCAGCCTACGACCAAGCCACCGTGGTGTCGCTGATTCAGCCCAAGGAGATGGGCGGCGAAACCGAGAGTGACGGCTTCTTCTCTTCGCTCGGCAGTCTGATTGTGGACCATCCATTCGCCGTGATCTTCTCTCTGCTGATGTTGCTGGGCGCTGCTGGCACAGCCGGCTACGCCGTTCGACTCCAAACTGAAGAGGACGTCGAGGACGCCATCATCGTGGCTGAACTTGAAGAAAAGGCGTGAAGCGAGGGGCATTGTGGTTGACCCACGAAGGCTCGCCGATCAAGGCGTCCAGCCCTTCTGGTTGAGATGAGGTTTGAATTCCTCGGGCTTGTGATGAGCTTCGAGTTTGTCCAACAACCAAATCACCCAGTGGAACGTGCCCATGCCTTCTTCCTCGGTGACGCTGCTCTGTTCGTGCATGATGTAGCCCTGCTCGGTCAACATCATCATTCGGCGCATGCTCACACCGATGAGCGAGAGGTAGGGCTTGTAAAACGAGTAGACGATGTCAAAGGAAAGATTTCGGTGAAATGTCATCACCGCATGGTTCGCCATGAGCACCACAACGGCGTTGGTGGCGTCTTTTTGTTCACGCGTCAATTCCATCAGTTCCTTGAGGCCGGTGTCCTTGGTGATGGCACCTCCAAACGTTGCGAACCCACGCTGGACAAGCGGATTCTCGAGCGACTGTGCAATGGTCTGGGAAATCTCATAGCGCCGATTCCGGTTGACTTCCATCACTTGGCGAAGACCAAACACCAGCGTTGCCATGATGGCAAGACCGCTGAGAGCCTCACCCAAATTTGCGGCGGTTTCAAGGTTCATTCAAGGCCCCATGAAGTATTGATGTGTTCAGGTGGATTCATTCGCTTTCATGAATGACAACGGAGGCTGACGGTGTCGCCTCATCGTCCTTGATCTGCAACAAGAGGAGGAAGACCAGCGCTTGGAAGGCGGCTCCAAACAGGAACAGGTTGGGGAAACTTCCGCCGGCCATGTCTTTGAGGACCGGCGAAAGGGCGTTGCCGGTAAAGGCGCCGACGTTGATGAGCGTCATGTAAATCGAGAATTGAGTTCCTGCAACTTCTTTGCTCGTGACCGACATGAGGAAGGCCAGCAGATTCGCGCCGACGATGGCCCAGACCAGCGTCCAAACCAGCCATATTTGCAGCATCATGCTGCTGTCCGTCCACTGTCCACGCAGGGCGGACCACGCCACGGTCATGAGGGTCCCGACGGCGACTGCCACGGTGAGCGTCTTCTTTGAGCCGAACTTTGAACCCAACAAGCCGCCGACGAGGAAGCCCAGCATGGTCATCAGGAAGACCGGCAGGCCCTTGGCGTCAAGGAAATCTTGCGCATCCCAATTCAATTCGTCGACAAAAAGGAATTCCCACTGGAAGTCAATGATGCCCATGCCAGTGCCCATGCCTCCGCCGATCCACATGATGGTGCAGAGCAACAGCGCCATTTTGGCAGCACTACTGCCAGAAACGGCCGACTGGAAGGCGGTCTTGATCTCACCAAAGGTCATAACGTCGCCATCGGCTGCCGAAGAAGTCTCCGAGGATGATTCGCTCCAAGGGAACAGTTGGTCGCCTGGGCGTTCACGGACAAACAGTGGAATCATCATGACAGCAGCCAACACAACAATCTGCACCTGAAGGGCAGCATGGAAGCCGGAATCATTGAGCACGCGACTGAGCCCAAGCACGGCAAACATGGCGCCGAAGCCCTTGGCAACAAACATCAGACCGTTGGCGAGGGGCAATTCTTCATCGCTCAACGTGTCAACCGCCAGTGCGTCCGAGCTGACGTCTTGAAGGGCAGCGAAGATGTTGTGAATCAGGAAGAACATGCCGAGTGTTCCCAAGTCAGCGGCAGGGTCGTCGACCAATAGGAAGGCAGCCATCGTGAGCATCATGCCCAGTTGTGAGATGATCACCCACGGGCGGCGCTGGCCCATGCGAGGGAAGCGATAGCGGTCAATCACGGGGCCGAGCACGAGTTTGCCGATGATCCATGGAATCATACCGGCGGAGATGAGGGCGAGTTTCTGGGTGTCATCCATTGAACCGTTGTCAACAAGGAACGTGACAAGAGCGGTGGCGACGAAGAACCACGGTACACCTTGAGCAAAATACAGCGCACAAACGGTCCCGAACCGAGCAAAGCGGCTCTCTTCCATGTTCAATCCCATGGTTGTCCGATGCCACTGTTGAATCTAATACTTATCCCAGCATACCATCAGTTATCCCCCAAAAAACGAGAACGATTGGACCAGCGAAAAAGAGCGAAAGGTTGAGGTGAACCATGCCATATTCACCATGATGCTACCCCTTGAGACCTACCGGTCGTGGTACAGCGAGCATCAAGCCGACCTGTCTTGGTTGGAAAAGCCGTCGAGGCATCAATTCCGGTGGCGGCTGGTCAACGACCGGTGGGTGACGGCAACCCGCCAATTTTCCACGGCGAGGTCCTTGCAAACCATGTTGACCAAACAAGGCCCTCGGGACGTCTACATCGGGACAGCTGCATGGCTCTCACCGCTCAACCTTCCAAAAATCAGCGACGAAGAATCTCCTCATCCCGTTCTCATCGACCATTTGGTGGTCTTTGACGTGGACTTCCAGCCGTTCTGCTACCAGCGACTTGAACAAGCCAGAAAAGCCACACATCAGCTCCTGACGTGGATTGAAAACAACGAATCCCTCACCTTGCTCTGCATCAGTTACAGCGGCGGAAAGGGCTTCCATCTCATCTTCAAGGACAACGACCGCTCCTTGTTCGCCATACCCGACCCAAAACAACGAGAAGAGGCGGTTCGAGCCACACGCAGCGACCTTCTCCAGCGAGTCATGGCGCAAGGATTCCCGGTTGACTCGACCGTGACCGCAGACACCCGCCGAATCATTCGCCTTCCAGGGAGTCTTCACGGCACAACCGGTTGGGCCTGCACACGCATCACACGAGAACAACTTGCGAAACCGCTCAAATCCTGGGTGAAGATGCTGCCGAAGCATCCCAACGCTCAGCGAATGCCGCGCTTGGCCTTCAAGTGGCGGTCACTCCTACCACGAAGGTCATCGAGCCCACGCAACGCCGGCAAGACCCAGGCAACAACGCACCCGAATAACGTCATCACCGTGATGCAGTGCAGCACACAAGTGGTCGGCACCAACGGACGCAGCGCCTTCATGGCGTGGATTCCAACACGCTGGGACGAAGGGCACATCGATGCCGTCGCTCAACGCTTGAGAGGCCTCGGTTGGGGGCCTGTTCATCGGTTTGAGCATCGAGAACAGATATTACTGATCGGGACACGGGCCGTTCCAAAGGAACAACTCGCCAAGGAAACAGCCACCATGGGATGGGTCAACATGAGCAATACGATCAGACAGTACGGTCACGCTTGGGTTGATCTCACGCCGGTCACAACCGAAGAGGAACACCAAGATGGTTTCCGGCATCTCGGGCGTTGGGAAGTGGCCGGACAAGGCGATTCGCGGACACCCTTCTCAGCCACCCACTTGGAAGTCTTACGCAGGCTGGGTGTTGAAGTTGACCCGGGCAGTACGGACCTTGCAGGCCGTGCAGAGCCCGCCATGCGGATTGTTTCAAAAAAGTGAACGATTATATGCCGTCAACATAACACTCCCTTTGCCCAAGCGAGCAGAAATGCGATGACCTGCCACCGCATGCGGTGGGGACACCAACCGACTGCGGGGCCCGGGCAGCCCCGCAGTCATTGAGATGATCACCGTGAGTTTCCTCCAACGCCTCTTGAGCAGTTTGTTTGGTGGTGGCTCTGCGCCACAACAATCCTACAGTTTCGGTCAACCCGATGCGGGGTATGCCGGCGCATCCTACGGTGGTGGCGGTGCTTACGGACGAATCATCAGCATGATCGGCACGACCGGAAAAAGCGAAGCAGAAGTTCGCTCAGACCTCGCTGGATTCTACTTCAACCCAGCCGACGTTGACAAACTCTGCGCCACCCCGGCGTTCCGCCAATTGATGGGCTGGGGCTGATTCGCCCGGTCGCCTCAAACGAGTTTTGTCCCGCCGCTCCCTTTGGCCTCGAGGTGGTCGAGCAACCAGAACAGACCGCCCCAAATTGAATCCTCACCCTCATCGGTTTTCTCAACGTTGACCATCATGAAAATGTGGATGACCCTTCGCCAGCGACTGGCGAACATGCGCACGTAGACGCCACAGAAATCCTCGACCAGGTCGAGGGACAGGTGTCCGTTTTTGGCCAGCACGCCGATGTTGTTCATACCGATCATCAGGGCGTTCATGGCGTCTTTTTCTTCCCTGGTCAACGCCGCCAATTCCTGCGGTGTCAACTCGTCGTGGAGTTTGACAGTGCTGATGGAAAATCCACGGTGAACCAGCGGGTTGTTCATGTGAGCCGCCAAATCCCGACCGATCTCATAGCGTCGGTTTTCGTTCCAGTGCTTCATTTGGCGAAGACTGAACAGGAGGGTAAACAGGATGGCGATACCGCTGACGGCCTCGCCGATGTTGGCGGCGGTCTCGATGTCCATGCTGCTGGATGGGCCACGACCTCTTCATGTAGATTATCCCTCAACCACGGACACGGCATCCAACGTGATTCAAAGCCGTTCGGTCTTTCGCGGTGGGCGCCAGTCCTTGTACTGAAGATGAGCCGCCAAGGGCGCCTGTTCGTTGTCTTCGTACTCTCCAAAGCGCTCTGCCAGCCAGGTGAACCACTCAAATCGAGTATCGCCACCGGATTCACGCTGCGAGAGGATCAGCGGCTGGCATTTTTCATGGTGTTGCTGAACAATACCCGAAAAGAAATCGTAGACAAGATGGAAATTAATGTCACCTCGATGCACAACAGCACCGAGGCTCTCCCACGTGGTCATGATGGAGAAGGCCTGAGGCCAGCGGTCACCGTGATATTCCTTGAATTTCTCCCAGTTATCGAGGTCGTCGGGCTGCTCGATGACTTGGATGATGCCTGCAGCAAAATCAGCGGACTGCAACAATTCTGCCAGTGAGAGAGAGGCAGCGCCTTCCCTCACTTTCTTCATCTCGTTGATTTGGAAGTACGAATAAATGGCGGCACCAAGAATGGTCACCAACCCAATGATTTCTGCCCATTGCGCAGCGGTTGAGAGGTCCATGCACTTCCATCACAACCATGGTCAATGAACTTTCATCCAAATCGGGGACGTCATGTGCTGTGTTTGGCAAGAAGGACTTCGCCCTGCCGGAATAGGATTTTATACGGTCCATTTGTCATCAAAAGCGAAGGGCATGGCGGCAGACTTCCAATCGCTCCGCGCCATCTCAGGAATGGTCAACACCATTTTGGGCATCATCACCTTGCTGCTTGCTTACCGCACGAAGAACAACAGTTGGAGCGAGCTCTTGGCCGCCAAATTACTCGGCTGTTTTCTGCTCTTCCACGGCATGCTGATGACAACGGCCTACATCGCTGGATTCTTCACCGTCGGGTCGTTTGCTCATTCGTTCTTCGGCTCGCTGGTGGACATTGCCCACACCATCTCTATCGGCATGGCCTGTTCCGCCTGTCTGTTCTTTCCCTACCCGTTCGTCCAACGCAAACACGCTGAACAGGTGGTGGCTGCCGTGGTGTTGACGTGGAGTTTTATCGTCACGGGCCTGATTATTTTCATCCCGTACGAGACCCATGTCATCCGATACGCCTTCTGGTTCTTCCCTACCGTGGTCTGGGGCTTTGTCTACGTTCGATTCTCGGTGAAGGAACTGGTGCACAAGCACGAACATGCACGAGGCCTCTCGGCGGCCAGCGGTTTGCTGATCCTTGCGACGATGGCGTGGTTGTTCTCAGACTGGCTCTTGTGGATCACCGTCATGGAGAAATTCACCAT
>CEUM01032115.1_pt1 | contig 44640 bp, 42 predicted proteins | sample 356421 | NCBI WGS metagenome assembly CEUM01 (sample SAMEA2622716, study PRJEB7988) | marine metagenome | biome: marine biome (ENVO:00000447); feature: surface water layer (ENVO:00002042); material: "saline water (ENVO:00002010), including plankton (ENVO:xxxxxxxx)" | depth 5 m
AATTTGAGTGGATCTGACTCTAGTACGAGAGGACCGAGTTGGACTGACCGCTGGTGTATCTGTTGTTCCGCCAGGAGCATCGCAGAGTAGCTATGTCGGGAAGGGATAAGCGCTGAAAGCATATAAGCACGAAACCCACCACAAGATGAGATTTCTTTTAAGGGTCGTAGGAGATGACTACGTTGATAGGTCACAGGTGTAAAGGCAGTAATGTCATAGCCGAGTGATACTAATTACCCATAGACCTACTGTAACCGTTTCTTTTTTATAGGTCGTTACAACTTGCATATTTTTGTATATATTCCTCAATATGATCGTATTGCGTAGTCGGTGTCCCCAATGACACCTCTGCGACTCGAAATCTTGACCAACCCCAAGATCTCGAACAACGATAAGGTGGTTATTGCATTGGGGCTCACCTCTTCCCATCCCGAACAGAGAAGTTAAGCCCAATAGCGCAGATGGTACTGCCACTGGTGGGAGAGTATGTCGCCGCCTTCTTCGAACCCCTTCACTTTTGTGAAGGGGTTTTTTATTTCTCTTCCATTTTAGTTCTTCTAGATCTCAAAAAGATGTTAATGTTTTAAAATGGATAATCCGATCCCGATTACAATGACCACAAGTTTCGAGATGTTAAATTTGTGATTTTCTGTACTTTCAAATAATATCGTGGTTGAAATATGAAGTAAAACCCCCACAACGAGAGCAGTGATGTGTAAACTGTATGGCTGCAAAATTGGGGTATAGATATTAATACAACTTCCCAAGGGTGTCATGATTGCAAATCCAGTTAGAATGATTACTTTTTTTGAAAAGTTAAAGTTTGTTTGCCATATTGCTAGGGTAAGCAACATCGCTATCGGAAGTTTATGGATTACAATTGCCCATAACAGATCATTGTGTTTGTGAATTGGAAATCCCTCAATAAAAGCGTGTAAATAAAGCCCAGTCACAAGTGTCATAGGAATTCTTTTTTCGCTTGTGTGGATATGACCATGCTCGGCCCCTTTTGACAATTGTTCCAACACAATTTGGATGATTATCCCAGCCAGAATCCAATAACTGATATGCTCATTACCGTTGGTAAATACAGATGGCAGTAAAGAGGTTAGGGTCGTACCAAGTAAGAAAGCACCGCTAAACGCCAATAATAATTTGATCGATCGAAGCTCTCTTTGCTGCCAAAAAAATATGACTAAACTGCCAAAAAGCACAGCGAATATTGGAAGTAAGTAAATGTTCATTGAAATATAAGGATTTGTCGTTTAGATAACTCCTTGTCATATGCCCGGAGTTGATAATCTCCAAACAAATCTACCAATTGGAGATTTGCTTGAGAAAATAAAGTAATAAAATCGTTGATTTCTAACATTTCTACTTTCTCTTGAAACTGATAATTGTGTTTATCGACTTGAAACTGAATGTCCTTATAAAGCCATTTATCTTTTGTATAACGCTGAATCGAAAACTTTATCCCCTCACTATCGATATTTTCTTCTTTAACAAGATTGGCTAGGACCCAATTTGGATTTAAGAAATCAATTACCCCGACACCATTGGGTGCCAATTGTGCACGAAAGGATTTTAGCGTGCGAATATTATCTTTTGGATCTTTAAAATAACCAAAACTGGTAAAAAGATTAAATACATGAGAAAATTGCCTATCTAAGGCTTTGCGCATGTCATGAACCATAAACTGCAAAGTATCACTTGCATTCTTTTTTTTAGCTTCCTCTTTGGCATATTTGATATTTTCAGGGGACAAGTCGATCCCAGTCACTGAATACCCATGCCGGTACAGTTCAAATGCATGACGCCCACGTCCACAAGCAATGTCGAGGAAATGTGCGTCTTTGGCAGGTTGAATCAAATCGACCAGTTTCGAAACAAAATTAGAAGCCTCTTGATGGTTTCGGTGATAATAGAGTGAATGGTAATAAGGTGAGTCAAACCAAGACGAGTACCACTCTTTTGCATTGTGCATAATTGCAAAAATAAGCAATAGTTCTGAGTGAATTGGCAATCGTTATGTATTTGCCATTTCTTTGGTTATTTGTAGAATCCGGCAAACGATTCCCTAACTTTGCAAGATGAAACAAGTTCAGTTTGACATGATTGCCAAAACCCTATTTGGACTTGAGCAAGTTTTGGAAAATGAGCTCAAACTTTTGGGTGCAAATTCTGTTAAACAAGGCGTGCGTAATGTGCGGTTTAAGGGAGATACAGGTTTTTTATACAAAGCAAACCTCTGTTGTCGTACAGCGCTTCGGATTTTAAAACCGATCTACTTTGACCGCGTCAAAACATCCGACGCATATTATCACAGTTTATCTCGAGTTCCATGGGAAGAATACATGACAATCGATACACGCTTTTCTATTCAGGTTACCCAGTCTGTACCTATGTTTCGCAACACCATGTTTGCAGCTCAACGTGCTAAGGACGCATTGGTTGATCGGTTTCGAAAAAAACAAGGCAAACGTCCCAGTGTTGGAAGAGAAGATCCAGATATCACCTTTTTTATTCATCTTTCACCAAAGGGAATGGAAGTTTCGATTGACAGCTCAGGTAAACCTCTCAATCGACGAGGGTATCGGACCGAGACGAATATCGCTCCAATCAACGAAGTATTAGCTGCGGGACTTGTAACGCTTTCTGGTTGGAAACATACCAGCCCGTTCCTAGACCCCATGTGTGGGAGTGGAACCCTTCTTATTGAAGCAGCTATGCAGGCCTGTAATATGCCATCTCAGATCAACCGTAAGCAGTTTGCGTTTGAGAAATGGAACGACTATGATGAAGGTTTATTTTCCACCATCCGTAAGGCCATGTTAAACAAGGCAAAAGAATGTTTTGTACCACTTGTTGGATATGATAAAGCCCCATCTGCGGTGCGAAAAGCACAACAAAATATAGAGGCAGCTAACCTATCAGATTATATAAGTATCAATAGAAGAGACTTTTTTAAAACTAAAAAGGATCATCCTGACCAACACCTTCACGTCCTTACCAATCCACCTTATGGCGAACGATTGAATGTGGATACCGCAATATTTTACAAACAAATGGGTAATACTTTCAAACAACACTATCAAAATACAGATGTTTGGATGATCACAGCCAGCATGGAAGGACTTAAAAACTTTGGTTTGCGAACATGTCGTAAAATTAAACTGTTTAACGGAAAATTGGAAAGTCGTTTTGTTAATTATCAGATATACAGCGGAAGTAAGCGTTGAGGTATAATATATCTGACAGTATTTTCGTTTTTTCAAAACTATCAAACACCCAAACTTAGCTTTTAATAAAGGATTGAATTATGAATAAAAACTTATTCCACAATAAGCTTGCGAATGATCTTACGTTTATCAGAAGTTGATAATTCAACAAAATATATTCCTTTTAGGGGGCTAAAATTGACTTCACACATGCTGTTATTGACCAATTCTTTTTTATAAATAAGTTTACTTTCTAAATTGAATATTCTTATGTTTTTAAGTTCAAATTGTCCATTTGTGTCAATGGTAAAGCGTCCAGTCGTTGGGTTGGGATATATGTTAATATTCCGATCAACAATTTTTTTGATATTTAATGAAGTCCCCTCTACTATAAAATCATCAATAACTGCCCCCTCTTCATTAACATATTGGTCTGAAACCAAATGAAATCGAAATATAATATTCTCAAAAAGCATGCTTTGACTCAATGGGTAACTATATTCTTTTAGTTCAGAATCAAATCCGTTATATACATCTAGATTAACCCAGTTAAGACCATTATCAATTGAATATTGAAAATAGATATAATCATAATTAGTCTCAAGTTCATAAGATAGATAAAAACGAATGTTGCCGCTTTCTAATTGGCTTAAATCGTAGCATGGCGAAACTAAACTAGAAGTAGAATTATTAGGGTGATTTCCATTTAAATTTGTAGCGTATGCGTAAGAGCCTGAATTTACTTGATTTAGAGACTGTCCTTGTGGAACACCTTTTTCCCAAATAGAATCCCCAATAATTAACCAATTGGTTTCACTAGATTCAAATATGTAAGTAGTATTTAAATGTGCAGAGTAATTGGATGGGATAAAAACTTCTAAAACTTTATCCAAATAATTATTTGAAGTCAAAGTTTCTTCGGGGTGTGATAGATTAACAGAAATTGTATTTGTTCCTATTTCTGGTTCATGTTCAATATCTAGCTGGACAACTTTCAATTCACCAGGGGCAATGTTCCCTGTCCAATTGCTAAATCCATATGAAACATCATTTATTGTTATTTCATAAGAAAAAGAAGTGATAGGTGATGCTCCATTATTAAAGACTTCAAAATTTCCAATTAGTTTATTATCACATCTATAATCAGATTCAACTTCTGTATTAATTCGAATTAAATCTATGTCAATACTTGGACGGGTTACTGTTGGTATTGGCGTTTGCCATATACCTCGACCGTATGTAGAAACAGTGAGTATATTGTCATTTGAGTTAATTTCAACATCAGTAATTTTAACATTGGGCAGGTCATTTGAAATAGAATGCCATCCATTAATATCATTGTCCGTGTAGTATACGCCTAGAACAGTACCTAAATACAATGACTTTTCTTGGCTATATTGTTGTAGCTTAATACCAGTAGCAGACTCTAGTCCTGTCTGTTCGCTTGACCATGTATTGCCTTGGTCGGACGAATGATGTAAAGAGTATGAATCTAAAACCCATAAGTTATTGTCTACCAAATCAATTTCAATTGATCGGATATATTGTCCCGAAGATAAAATATTTGTAAAATTACTACCACCGTCAATACTTTTATAAACGTTAAACCATGTAGCAACATAAACGATATTTGAATTTTTAGGATCTATTTTGATAAATCTTAATTTGTATGGGAAGTTGTGGTTTGACAGCTTTCTCCATTGACTACCCTGAAGTTTATAAAGTTGGTCATATCCAGCGTATAGATCTCCATTTTTTGAAAATTCTAATGGAGTTACCCATTGCCCTTGAACAGGACTTGAAGCAATAAACTCAGTGTTATTCCAGCCCCCAACTCCTGCAGTTGATGTTTTATATAATCCACCGCCATACTGAGTCATTCCATAATAAGTGTTTTCAATGAACGGATCGACAGCAGAGCCCATTCCATCTCCACCATGATAACTATTCCAATTTGATCCTGAAAATGCAAAGCCACCACAGTCCTGCAATCCACTAGCAAGTTTTGAGGAATCCGGTTTGGAAGTTGACACTGTGTAAATTTGAGCAATTGATAATGTGTTACTTAAATCTTCAAAATTAGCGCCATCATTTGATGAACGATAAATTCCTCCATCTGTACCGGCGTAAAGTATACCGTCAAAATATCTCATAAAATGGATATCAGCATGGGTAAAAGATGGTGTTCGTTGACTCCATGAATTAAGTTGAGTAAATTCATTACCACCGTCAGTGGATTTCCAAATATTCAAAACCCCAACAAAAATAACATTGGGATCAGTGTCTGAAACCGTTAAAGCCATATCATACCACGATTGCCCACTTCCAAAGATATCATCATTTTCCGCAGTTTTATTAAAATTTAGTCCTGCATCAGTTGATACGTACACTCCTTGGAATGCGTTTTGCCCCGTATACGTTCCGTCTCCATTATCATACGCTGATAACACATATACCATGTTTGGTGCAGCAGGTGTAGTTTCTAATACTATTCGATTTGAATCATTTGGAATACTTTCGATAGTTGTAAAACTTTCCCCTTTGTCATTAGAACGATAAAACTTGGATTCATTATTGTTGTATCCAACAGCATAAATTATTGAGTTGTTAGCGTAGTCGGTATGAAGCTTAAAATCTACTATATTACCAACTTGTTTGATAGTCCAGCTGTCTCCGCCGTCCTCTGACTTTTGCAAGCCATCTGTACTTGCAACCCAAATATGATTATTATTTGTTGGGTCAATATAAATTTCGTTTGTTGTTTTTTGATTAGTGTAAAAATAACTTAATCCAGTAGGGTTCCATGTTTCACCAGCATCTGTACTTTTCATGACACCAACACTATATGAATCACCGGCATCATCATCCCCTGTGGCTATGTAAATTATGTTGCTATCAAAAGGGTCAATAGCTATTCCTGAAACACCAATTTGAGGTAGATTATCTGAAAGAGGTGTCCAATTTTCTCCATCATCTGTGGATTTCCATATACCACCTGCTGGCGCGCCAACATAAAGTGTTTGAGGATTATTTGGATCTTTAATGAATGTATTAATACGACCTTGCCCGCTAATAGAAACCGAAGTGTTAGTAATCACTGCGGGTCCTAAGTTAGACCAGTTAATGATGTTTTCATCTGGAATTCCAGATGGAGACTGCTGTGACTCTGCTTTTTGTTTTCTTTCCCATGCTTCCCACAACACTACTGGAGGAGCAATTGTACCATTCTCCTGTAAATAGTCTTTCCAGTGGTGTGCCCATCGTTTGAAGGGTTTGTATCCACTTCCTTTTTTGGTATGATCTTTATCTTTCCAATAGATATCAAAAGCATTTTCGATGTCTGATAACTTTGGTGATTGTTGTTGTGCTGATTTTTTGGCAAAGCCAGTTTGTTTCTGTTTTACACTTACAAAGTTTTTAGTATAGGGATTTGTGGGGCTTATCACTTGCCCAAAGACAAAAAACGGTAATAATGTAAATAATATATTTCTAAACATAGCAGCAAAATATTGATTCGCAATATACTACAATAAATCAGGTCGGAGTTTTTTTGTTCGCTCTACAGCTTGTTCCTCTCTCCATTGCTCTACTTTTGGAGTATTTCCCGAAGTGAGTATGTCGGGAACTTTATTTCCCCTGTAATCAACAGGTCGTGTATAAATCGGTGGGGCAAGAAGATTGTCTTGAAAAGAATCGGTTAATGCAGAGGTTTCGTTTCCAAGTACACCTGGAATGAGACGTATGATGGCATCACAAAAGACGGCAGCTGCGAGTTCTCCTCCGGAAAGCACATAATCACCAATAGAAATTTCTTCCGTTACGAACAGGTCTCTCACACGTTGATCAACGCCTTTGTAGTGTCCACACAGAACAATCATATTCTTAAAAAGTGAACAACGATTGGCAACTTTTTGATTGAGTTGCTGACCATCTGGGGTCATATACACAATGGCGTCGTAGTTGCGCTCGGCCTGTAGAGTTTCAATGCATTTAGCAATAGGCTCGATCATTAAAACCATACCGGCACCCCCGCCATAAGGGTAGTCGTCGACCTGTTTGTATTTGTTGGTAGAATAATCTCGAATATTGTGAGGATGAATTTCTACGCACTTCGCGTCTTGGGCTCGTTTGAGGATCGAAGCTTCGAATGGACTTCTAAGGAGTTCAGGAACAACAGAAAGTATATCGATACGCATACAGCAAATATGGCACTTTAAAGTGATATCAAAAATTTACAAAAGCAAACGATTGTTTAAAACATATTTTTTTCAATCAAAAAAGAATCGAAAACGCTCTTGGTCTGTATTCATAAATTCGATTTCATAAATTTCGTTTTCCTCAATTTTTCTTAAATCATCAGTCGATTCGATTTCGATTCCATTAATGGATTGAATCAAAATACCCTGACCGATGCCTCGTCTACGTAAACGTTCGTTGCGGTTATTGGCGATTTTCACCCCTTTTTTCACCCCAAAACGACCAGCTTCGTCAGAAGTAAGGTCTTTCAAGCGCATTCCAAAGTAATCAAAAAATGGATTTGGTTTAAGGGTAACCATTGTTTTCATGGTATTTCCGTCTCGTAAGTATGTAACTTTTACTTTATCGCCAGGGCGCTTGCTATTTAGATAGCCCGTCATATCTGCAAATGAGCTAACTTTTGTATCGTCCACCCCAATAATAATATCCTCTGTTTGCAATCCAGATTCATCGGCGCCCATGCCATCTTCTACTGAAGCAATGTAAAATCCTTCGGTTGTGTCAAGATTGTATTCTTTTGAAATTCGGTCATTTAGCCCACTTCCACTGACACCAAGGAGTGCTTTTTGCACACCTCCATATTCAATAATATCCTCGTAAACCTTACGCGCGATGTTGCTTGGAACGGCAAAGGAATATCCAATAAATGTTCCCATGCCATTGCTTGTAATGGCAGTATTGATTCCGATCAAATCGCCATTGGTATTGACCAAAGCACCCCCACTATTTCCGGAGTTTACAGCAGCATCGGTTTGTATAAAGGATTGATTTGTTGCGTCATATGGATTGAGATCACGTGCCTTTGCACTGATGATTCCAGCAGTAACCGTTGAGTTCAAGTTAAATGGATTGCCAACCGCAAGTACCCACTCGCCAATTCGCGTTTGGTCAGAGTCGGCAAAACGTACATAAGGAAATGGAACATCTCCGATAATTTTGAGGACGGCAATATCCGAACTCGGGTCTGTGCCAATCAAATCAGCAGCAAACACCCGGTTGTCATTGGTTGTGACTTCGATTTGGTCTGCATCTTCAATCACGTGATTATTGGTGATCAAATAGCCGTCAGGCGAAACAATTACTCCAGACCCCATTCCAATACGAGGATAAGTTTTTGGTGAACTGTAAAAGAGATCCCACAAGCTATAAGATTGCGAACTGCTTCTACCTGTATTTGTAATGTGAACAACTGCGTCGATGGTGCGGTCTACAGCCACTGTGAAATCTGTGTTTTCCGCAGAATCTCTTACTACAAGTGGAGTTTCATAGGTTGTTTGCACCATAGGGGTTGTTGATTGGGTGACAATGATTTCTTTTGACGAGAATGCAAAATGATATACACCGATAAGCAAGCCTGCGGCACATATTGAAATAAAAAAATGACGAAGTAAAGATGACATAACGATTATTTTTTAACAAAATTAGCAGATATCGTGCCATGATTTCATTTTTTAACTTCCTTTTAACATCCTTTTTATTCAATGAAATTATGCAATATATTTACACCGTGACTATCCGGTTTTTTAAATATCATGGTACAGGAAACGATTTTGTGATGATTGACAATCGTAAGGGAGAATTTCCATCACAAGATCGACAGCGTATTGCTGCAATTTGTGATCGTCGTTTCGGAGTGGGCGCTGATGGTGTTATCATTCTTGAAGATCACAATACAGCCGATTTTGAGATGCATTATTTTAATGCAGATGGTCAGCTTGGCTCATTTTGCGGTAATGGAGGAAGGTGTGTTGTTGCTTTTGCGAAGCATTTAGGTGTTATTGACAACCAAACAAATTTTGCAGCTTTTGATGGGTTCCATGATGCCACGATTAGCGGAAATATTGTTTCGCTTTCCATGCGAGATGTCGATCATGTACAGACGTATCCTAGATATGTTTTTTTGGATACAGGTTCTCCTCATCATGTTGAATTTGTTAACGACATAAAGATCATAGACGTACCCAAACGAGGTTCTGAGATTGCGCACAACGAGATTTATGGTGATGAAGGGACTAATGTTAACTTTGTAGAGATTAACAAAGCTAAGGAAATTCATGTTCGCACTTTTGAAAGAGGTGTTGAAAACGAAACCTTATCCTGTGGAACGGGAGTTACTGCGGCTGCTTTAGCAGCATTTTCTACAGCTAAAGTCACAAATAGCAAAATCCAAGTTCACACGTTAGGCGGTGATTTGACTGTGTCTTTTGCCACTCAAGACAAAGGATTTATAGATCTTGTTTTAACTGGTCCCACAAAACTAGTTTTCTCTGGAACACTAGAGCTTTAATCAATGCGACAATCCATAAAACGTTATATCCGATTTGTGCTGGTTGGTACTGGAGTCATCCTTTTCACAGTATTGACCGTTTTTTATTTTCCAAACACAAAATTTGTTGATAATAGTCAATCGGTTTTTGTTCCAGCCGGCACATCGTTTGCAACATTGAAAGAGATGTTGCAGCCCCATTTGAGAAGCACAATTACGTTTTCATTGGCTGCAAAAGCCAAGCGGTTTGACACCCCACGAACTGGACATTTTGTGCTGAATCCCAGTATGGGCAATCAGCAAATCATCAATGCTTTGCGTTCTGGAAACACGCCAGTACAGGTTGTGTTTAACAACCAGCAAACCATAGCTCATCTTGCTGGTCGGGTAGCAGAACAATTGGAATTGGATAGTTTATCTTTAATCAGGGAAATAAAGAGTTCGTATTTTATGGATTTGGTAAACTTGAGCCAAGAAGAATTGTTGAGTTTGTTTTTACCAAATTCCTATGAGATGTATTGGAATATTTCAACTGCTGAATTTTGTCAGCGGATGCAAAGGGAAAATGATTTATTTTGGAACGAGAATAGGGAGTCAAAACGGAAACGACTTAACATGAGTCGAAGTGAAGTGATTACGCTAGCGGCTATTGTTAACGAAGAATCGAGAAAAGTTGACGAACGTCCTCGTGTAGCAGGGGTTTATCTCAATCGTTTGCGCAGAGGAATGAAGTTGCAAGCTGACCCAACAGTAGTTTATGCCATGAAACGTGAAGCCAATGATTTTGATTTGGTAGTTCGAAGGGTGTTGTACAAAGATTTAAAAATTAATTCACCCTATAACACCTATAAAAATCGTGGATTACCTCCCGGACCAATCACCATGCCAGATATTAGTTCGGTTGATGCTGTATTAAACGCAGAATCCCACAACTACCTCTTTTTTGTTGTCGATCCCAAAAATCCCGGTTACCATTTATTTGCAAGTACTTACAGCCAGCATCTCGCTAATCGAAAAGTGTATGTACGCTGGCTCAATGAAAATCGGATTATGCGCTAGGATGCAAAAACAAAAAAATACTGAGTCGTTTGTGAAGGTCAAGCTCGTTTTTTTTCCATTCTGCAACAGTTTTTGTTTGTATGAATTCAGTTGGTAAGCTTAAATCACGTGCTACACAGAGAAGAGTGTTTGCTGATAGGAAGTCGATTAACAATTCAAAACAACGGCTGTTTCGATATGGAGTTTCTATAAAAATTTGGGTTTGATTGTTGCTCGACGAGATTCGTTCAAAATTTTTTATGGCTTGTTTACACGACTGTTTGTCAATCGGAAGATATCCATTGAATGCAAATTGTTGGCCATTAAGTCCAGACCCCATCAGAGCCAGAAGAATTGAGGACGGTCCTACAAACGGTTGAACGGAAACCTTGGATTGGTGTGCTAGAAGTACCAAATCGGCACCTGGGTCTGCTACCCCTGGACAGCCAGCATCCGTGATAAGGGCCATGTTATGTCCAGAAAAACATGGATTGAGCATCTGCAATAGTTCTTGTTGAGATGTGTGTTTGTTTAAAGTTTGTACTGCTAATTCACTCTGAGATTTTTTTGGACACCACCGTTTTATATATGCACGACCAATTTTTTCTTTTTCAAAAACAAAGTGATGGGTGGAATGAATGACATCACGAATCGTGAGGGACATCACTTTATTCGGCGAAATATCTCCAAGAGTATTCGGAATCAAAAATAGTTTACCTAAATTTTTATTCATCGATTTCTATCCATTGTTTTACAATGCGTTGACATGCTGTTTTTACCAAAGTAAAAACCTCTTCAAATCCTTTTTTGCCTCCGTAATATGGGTCGGGCACAGCACGCATTCCCATGCCAGCGGCTTCACAAAGCAGCTCAACTTTGTCGATGTCGTTTTGATTGTTTGCCTTTGCGATCACGTCTCTGTAGTTCTGTCGATCCATAACGAAGATATGATCAAATTCCATGAAGTCAGCGGATTGAAACTTACGTGCACTTTGATGACGAATGTCAACCCCATTGTCTTGTGCAACTTGGATGGATCGCGGATCTGGGGGGCTACCGATATGATAGGAACCCGTTCCTGCCGAATCGACAAATGAGTTTGGTGAGATCGCTGCCATTATTCCGTGGGCGAGTGGGGAACGACAAATGTTTCCCAAGCAGACCATAAGGATTCGCTTGGACATGAAATTTAGTTGGAGAATTTCTTCGTCAGATCTTCTACGTACTTACGGAACTGCTTATCAGTAAAGGCGAGGTTGTCTACCGTTTTACAAGCATGCAAAACAGTAGCATGATCGCGGTGTCCAATTTGTTGACCAATATTGGCTAGGGATGCTTTTGTGAGTTTTTTTGCAAAAAACATCGCCAACTGACGTGCTTGAACAATATGGCGCTTACGGGTTTTAGACTGCAGTGTGGTCACATCCATTTGGAAATAGTCTGAGACCACCTTTTGTATATAGTCTATTGATATTTCGCGCTTGGTGTTCCTCACAAATTTCTCAACTACTCGTTTTGCAAGCTCTGGAGTCACTTCGAGTTTGTTGAAAGACGACTGGGCAATTAATGAAATAATAGCCCCTTCAAGTTCACGAATATTTGTTTTAACAGACTTAGCTACATATGATATGATTTCGTCTGAAAGCTCAACACCGTCTCTATAGAGTTTGTTTTTTAAAATCGAAACTCGAGTTTCATAGTCAGGTTTTTGAAGCTCCGCTGAGAGTCCCCACTTAAAACGAGAGAGTAATCGCTGCTCGATGTCTTGCATATCAACTGGCGCTTTGTCTGAAGTGAGTATGACCTGCTTTCCGTTCTGATGCAAATGATTGAATATGTGAAAGAAGACATCTTGCGTCCCAGACTTTCCTGATAAAAACTGCACATCATCAATGATCAATACATCGATTAGTTGGTAGAAGTGAATGAAGTCATTTCTATTGTTTTTCTTTATGGCATCAATGTATTGCTGTGTAAATTTCTCAGCCGAAATGTAGAGTACAGTTTTTTCAGGATAATTTTCTTTGACTTGAATTCCAATCGCATGCGCGAGGTGAGTCTTACCAAGCCCAACTCCTCCAAAAATGAGAAGGGGATTAAATGAGGTTCCACCGGGGCGATTCGCTACAGCGATTCCTGCAGATCGAGCAAGCCTATTCGAGTCACCTTCCAGAAAGTTGTCAAAGTTATAGTTTGCGTTTAATTGGGATTCAATTTTAAGGTTACGAATTCCTGGAATGATAAATGGGTTTTTGAGTTCGGATGTTTGCCCTTGACTTGGTGCCTCAATGTTTTGCGGGTGAATCCCTGTACGACTGCTACTCGGAATTTTTTGTGTAAAAGGCAACTTGCTCCCATAGGTATTCTCCATCCGTATAATGTATACCAATCGACTATCTTCTCCAAGCTCTTTGTGGAGAGCAGTTTTTAGGATTTTAATGTAGTGCTCCTCGATCCACTCATAAAAAAACTTACTAGGGACCTCAATATTGAGGGCATTGTCTTTTAATTTTACAGGAACGATTGGGTTGAACCAAGTTTTGAAAGCTTGAGGATCAATATTGTCCTCAACGAAACTCAGGCATTTTTTCCAAACAGATTCAGCAGTTTGCTGCATTATTTGTTGTCTTAATTATTGTTTTTAGGTTAAAAGGAATGGAGCATTTGATTAAAAGTCTTTGTTAAAACTTTAAAACAAATATGCATGTAAAAAATTTGAAAAAAAAACTTTTTTAGTATTGAATTTTTAGAAACTTTTATGCATATTAAGATCGCTTGAACAAAAATCATTTTGTAAGAAATACCTTATAATGTGTAAGAAAAAATTTGTTTGCCAATTGACAACTCGTTATGCCGAAACCGATCAAATGGGAGTAATTCACCACGGCTCTTATGCAAGCTACTTTGAACTGGCTCGGATTGAGTGGTTGCGGTCTCTAGGGTTGAGTTACGCCAAGCTGGAAACACAAGGCATTTTATTACCAGTATTGTCACTTTCAACAGAATTCAAACACCCTCTTTACTTCGAAGACCAGATCAAAATTGAGATTTGTTTGGATCACGATCCAGCCTCAATCATTGATTTTTCTTATCAAATTTTTAATCAAAACAATGTGCTTTGTTCGACTGCCAAGACCCGTCTTGCTTTTGTGAATGCAGAGACTCGAAAAATCATGCGATGTCCCGCGACGTTTCTCAATGCGCTTGGGAATTAACCCATTTCTTTAATACATCCCCTTCTAAGGTTGTTGTTGTGTTTGGTTTCGCTGAAAATGAGGACGTATTTGGTGCAGAAATACCATCCCCAAATTTCTCTTGCCCCACAATCACTCTGGCCTCATCCCATAATCCAGAATCAATAAAATTTTGAAGTGTGATTGAGCCACCCTCAACCATTATGGATTGAATTCCCTTTTGAAATAAAGTCCTGAGAATTTGCTGTAATACATTAGCGGAAAAATCAATAGCCACATATTCAATATGCCCCTCTGTTCGACTTTTATTTGCAGTAAACACTACGACCTTTTGGTCTGGATTGAAGAGTTTCGCTTTACGATTCACTTGTTCTTTTGGGTCAATTAACAGTCGAACTGGGGAAGTCCCTTTATGCAGTCTGGTGGTCAATTCGGGGTTATCATCCAATGCGGTTTGCTTGCCGATCAAAATCGATTGTTCTTCAGCTCGCCATTGATGTGCTAAAGTTCGAGATAAAATATTGCTTATCCATACTGGCTCGTTTGTCGTTTTGGTCCTGGGCGCCAGAAATCCATCTGTCGTTTCTGCCCACTTTAATATGATGAAAGGGCGTTGCTTTTCAATCGTTGTGACAAATCGTTTGTTTAATTCTCTGCATGCATCAACTTCAATTCCAATATCTACGCGTACACCAGCATGACGTAGTATTTGAATACCCCTTCCATTAACCTTTTCAAAAGGGTCTTGTATACCAACAACAACATGACGAATCCCGCTCTGAATGATCAAATCTGTGCAAGGTGGTGTTTTTCCGTGATGACTACATGGTTCTAGATTGACATACAAAGTAGAATCAGACAATAAGGAATGATCGGATACTGAACGGATTGCGTGAACCTCTGCATGTGGTCCTCCTGATTTTTGATGCCAGCCAGAACCAATAACTTGTTTGTTGTGCACGACCACACAACCTACCAAAGGGTTTGGGTAAGTGTTGCCGAGCCCTTGCTTGGCAAGAGCGATACATTTGTTCATAAATTTAGACGCACTCATCCCAAATTTCATTGTACATTTAAACGTCAAAAATAAGCTTTTTATATGGCAACAGACCAATGTAAAATTCGTTTGGTTCGTCAATTAGATAATCACGTCTTGGCTCAGGTACTCAGAGATGTGCTTATTGAAATGAATGTTCTTAAGCAAGGCACTGCTTTTGCTGATCCTGAGTTCGATGCAATTTATGATACTTATTTAGCAGAGAAAGCAAATTATTGGGTAGTTTGTCTTGGCAATCATATTTTGGGAGGTGCAGGTATTACGCCTTTGCGTGATGGCCCGATTGGGTATTGTGAGCTACAGAAAATGTATTTTCTTCCAGAAGCAAGAGGAAAGGGGCTGGGGAATAAATTGATGAAACAATGCCTAACACAAGCAAGATCTTATGGTTATACAAATATCTATCTAGAAACCATGCCAAATATGATTCATGCTCAAAATCTCTATAAAAAATGGGGATTCACTTACATCAACCACCCTCTGGGAAATACAGGTCATTGTTCATGCCCGATTTGGATGGTTAAATCCCTTAAAGATGACGATTAAAGCGTTTCGACAGGACTTTAACGAAATGTTGGGGTCTGTGTACCCAACTACGGAAATTGATTCTCTTTTTTTTCAATTGATGGAACATGTGCTCAACATCAGCCGCGCCGAAATAATATTGAATGTCAATTCAGAGTTGGATCAAGATGTTCAGAATGTCGTCGTTCAATTTATGAACCAACTTGAGAAAAAAGAACCAATACAATATATAATCGGACAAACAAGTTTTGCGGGAATACCAATTCTTCTCAATCGCCATGTTCTGATTCCAAGACCTGAGACCGAAAGTCTGGTGTACTGGATTAAAAGTCGAGAGCCTGACGGCCTATCGATTTTAGATATTTGTACCGGAAGCGGCTGCATTGCCTTTGCTCTTGAAAATCATATTAGTGCCAAACTTACTGCATGGGATATTTCAAACGATGCTTTGAAAGTTGCCAAACAAACTGCCGTCTCGATCGGATCAAATGTCAGTTTTTCGCAAGTCGATATCTTAAAACAGTTTGAAGTCCAAGACCGATGGGATGTCATTGTGTCAAATCCTCCTTATGTTTTGGAAGAAGAGAGGCCGCAAATTCACGCAAATGTACTCGAGTATGAACCCCACTTGGCATTATTTTCTTCAAAAGAGGACCCGATTCAGTTTTATCGTGCAGTTATCCAATTTGCAAACCTGCATTTGAATCCCGGTGGGAGACTGTATTTTGAACTTAATCCCAATACTGCTAAAGCAGTGACTTCTCTTTTAAAAACGATGGATTTTGTCGATATTGTGGTCGAAAATGATATGCAAAATCAAACTCGTATGTTGGTTGCAAAAACGAAGAAATGAAAAAGATCAAAGCGCAAATTTTAGCACTACGCAAGGCACTGCACGATCATAATTATAGATATTATGTTCTCGATGAGCCCATCATAAGTGACTACGAGTTTGATCAAAATTTACGGGAACTCGCTACTTTAGAAAAGCAATATCCGGAATATCATGACCCCAATTCGCCTACCTTACGTGTGGGAGGTGGGATTACCAAGGATTTTCCAACGGTGGTACACGAATTCCCAATGTATTCTTTAGACAATGCGTATAGCCAGCAAGAACTCCTTGATTGGGAAAAACGTATTCAAAAAGGACTTGGAACAGATGAAGTTTCCTACACTTGCGAATTGAAATATGACGGTGCATCAATTAGTTTGACTTACGACTCCGGTGTGTTGGAAAGAGCTGTAACAAGAGGTGACGGCACACAAGGCGATGATGTTACTCAAAATATCCGAACCATACCAACAGTGCCACTAGAACTACGTGGAGATTTTAAAGAACGTTTCGCAATTCGCGGTGAGATTATCCTCCCCATTGACGGCTTTAATAAAATGAATGAACAGCGAATTGTTGAGGGGGAAGAACCTTATCGAAACCCCCGAAACACTGCTTCTGGGAGTTTAAAATTGCAAGACAGCGCGTTGGTTGCGGCAAGGCCACTTCAGTGCTTTTTGTATCAAATCATTGCTAATCGCACCTTATTTTCGACCCAGATTGAGAGTTTACAAGCTGCCCATAACATGGGATTTCATGTCCCACAACATCATTCATATGCCGCTACAATTGAGGATGTTATCCGATTTATAACACACTGGGATAAAGAGCGTACTAATCTCCCTTATGAAATCGATGGTGTAGTGGTAAAAGTGAATGAGATTGCACAACAAGATGAATTGGGCTACACATCCAAGTCTCCACGTTGGGCCATTGCCTATAAGTTTAAGGCAGAGAGTACTTATGCAACTTTGGAGTCTGTACAATTTCAAGTTGGTCGTACGGGGGCAATTACACCTGTTGCCATATTAAATCCTGTTGTTTTAGGCGGAACGGTTGTCAAACGAGCATCTCTACATAACGCTGATCAAATTGAAAAACTTGACTTGTACTATAGGGACTCTGTTGCGATTGAGAAGGGTGGAGAGATCATTCCAAAAATTACATCTGTCGAAAGTGCGAAACGCAGCGTAGATGCAAAAAAAGTACATTACATAACACACTGCCCTGATTGCTCTACAGAACTGGTTCGAATGGTAGGGGAGGCAGACCATTATTGTCCAAATCATGAAGGGTGTTCAACTCAAATCATTGGTAGAATACAGCACTTTATTTCCCGAAAAGCCCTGAATATTTACGGATTAGGGAATGAAACGATTGAACTCCTTTATCATCAAGGCTTGCTGACGTCTTATGCGGATTTGTACACACTGACCTATGATCAACTCATCCCACTGGAACGAATGGCTGACAAGTCTGTTCGAAACATATTAGATGCGATTGAAAAGTCAAAAATGGTGCCATTCGAGCGACTGCTTTTCGGACTTGGTATTCGGTATGTTGGTCAGACCGTTGCCAAAAAGCTCGCTATATCTTTTGGTTCAATTGATGCACTGGCCAAAGCAAATTTTGACACACTAACTCAAGTCGATGAAATTGGAACAAGGATCGCAGAAAGTGTTGTCGAATTCTTCTCTTCCTTATCTAACATCCAAATTATTGATCGACTCAAAACATATGGGTTAGAACTCGAAAGCCAATTGAGTCAATTTGAACCTATTTCGAACAGACTTGATGGTCAATCGTTTGTGATTTCTGGAGTATTTTCTTCTCACAGCAGAGATCAGATAAAAAAGTTGGTAGAAGACCATGGTGGAAAAGTTTCAAGTTCATTGTCATCTAAAACAACATATCTACTAGCTGGTCAGAATATGGGTCCTAAAAAGCTAATCAAAGCCAATGATCTCGGAATAGGTATCATTGACGAATCTACTTTTCTCTCTATGATTTTGGCGTAGTGTTACAAATAAAACATTTTGTGTAAATTTTAAAAAAGAATGATAAATTGCACATTTAGAATTCGGGATTGATTAATTTAGCCCCCAAAAATATGTTTAGAAAACGAGTTGTTGAAAAGGCTTTACATGAGCTGTCACACAGAGCGATGGTTAAGCCAGAGTCTGTTCGTTCTGTAGCATGCCTAATCGATCTTGGTATATTAACAGGAATGGACCTGGACCGACATATAAATGAACTTTTTCAGATTCAAAAGAACAGAATTACGACGATTTATTATGCACCAAAACCATCCAAAGACCTGAGTTTATATAGCCCACAATTTAATAACCGTCATCTGCATTGGGACGGAACGCTCCTTCATCCCATGAAAAAGAAAGTTTTGTCTAAAAAATTTGATTTACTATTTAATTTTTTCCGAAAAGACAACCTTGTTCTTCAGTCAATTTCCGCTCAAGTCAAAGCAGGATTTCGGGTTGGTTATGTCACTGTTGATCAACGACTAAACGATCTTATGCTAGGGGAAGAAAACAAAACAGCAGAACAATTTTTCAACACATTTAACACCTTTTTTTCTAAAATCAATACCGATGAATAAGTCCCTATATGTTGGTACAGGTGTTGCAGTTGTAACTCCTTTTACTTCTGATTTGAAAGTTGATTTTAAGTCTTTGCAAAATCTCATAAATTACTTAATTGACAGTGATATTAGCTATTTGGTTGCTATGGGGACAACTGCAGAGTCCCCAACGATATCTGTCGAGGAGAAAAAACAGATTTTTGATTGTTTTATTGAGACAGTTAACGGCCGGGTCCCTTTAATTATGGGACTTGGCGGCAATGATACCATGACGCTCCAGCGAGCACTACAACAGCTTGATACAACTGGTTTTTCAGCGATTCTTTCGGTTTCTCCATATTATAATCGACCAACCCAGGAAGGTATTTACCAACACTACAAAGCACTTGATGCGGTAACGCCTTTACCCCTTATTTTGTACAATGTTCCAGGAAGGACATCCTCAAACATCAATGCCGAAACTACTTTGCGAATTGCGCATGATTGTACAAATGTAATTGGAATCAAAGATGCAGGTGGAGATTTAAAGCAAGGGAAAGCCATTCTTGACGGACGCCCTGATGATTTCATTGTACTTTCTGGCGACGATGAAACTGCAATACCCCTAATTCAATCGGGTGCTGAAGGCGTGATTTCTGTTATTGCTGGTGGATTCCCACGTTTTTTCAGCAAAGGCGTGGCTGCTGCGCTTAAGGGAGATGAAAATAAAGCCAATGAAATCGCAACACTTGCTCAACCCATTATTGACCTGCTCTTCGTTGAGGGTAATCCGGGTGGAATAAAAACTGTTCTTCATCAACGTGGACTGATTGAAAACCAGTTGCGACTTCCTCTAGTTCCTGTTTCTGATTCTGTTTCATCAAAGTTGAGAACCTATGTTGATCAATACGATTAATGAGTTGGGTATGTTATTCAAATGTATAACTTTACACCATGCAAAGTAAAATAACGAACCGATCTCTTATCGGCCTTTTAATTTTTCTTATCTCCTCTTGCGGGCCATATCAAAAGGCCTTGAAAAGTGAAAATACCAAGCTTAAATATGATTTGGCTGAAAAATATTACGATGAAGGGGATTATCGCAGAGCCAAAGGCCTCTTTGAACAATTAAAGCCACTTTATAGAGGCAAGCCCCAATCGGAACGAATCACTTACTTCTATGCCAATTGTTTGCTTCATACACGCTCATACATTACGGCAGCTTACGAGTTTGAGTCATTTACTAAAGCTTTCCCTAGAAGTGATAAATTAGAGGAGGCCTATTACATGATCGCTTATGCTTATGCGGAAATTTCTCCGATTTATAGCTTGGATCAAAAAGATACAGAAGAAGCTTTGACCAAGTTGCAAGAATATATTAATCGTTACCCTGATAGCGAGCGCATGGTAGAAGTCAATAGTATTGTAGAAGAATTGTTACGAAAACTCGAGCGGAAATCTTTTGAAAACGCCAAACAATTTTTCACCACTCGCGATTATAAGGCAGCGATCAAGGCGATAGATAACTTTATCGGTGATTTCCCAGGTACTCCCTTTCGTGAAGAAGCAATGTTTATCCAGTTTCGAGCAGCTTCAATTTTGGCAATTAATAGTGTGTTTGTGAAAAAAGAAGAACGTTTAGAATCCGCTGTATCCTATTTTGATGATTTTGTTCGTGCTTACCCTGAATCCGAATTTTTGGATGAGAGTATTCCAATAATGAACGATATCGAGAAAGAAATCACTACATTTGCAGCCAACTAATTTTACGGTATGTCGATAAAGAATTCTAATGCACCTGATACTACGGTTACTTACAACCGTAATAAGCTAGATGAGCCAACTGGAAACATCTACAAGACCGTTTCTATACTTGCCAAACGCTCGATTCAGATCAATGAGGAACTACGCACAGAGCTATTTGAAAAGTTAGAAGAGTTTGCTACCCCAATTGAAACACTTGAGGAAATTTTTGAGAACAAAGAGCAAATTGAAGTTTCTAAGTTTTACGAAAAGTTACCCAAGCCACATGCTGTGGCTGTTGAACAGTGGTTAGCAGAAAAAGTTTATTATCGTCATACTGACGAAACAAACAAATAAATGTTTCCTGCCCTACATGCCAAAAAAGTCATTCTTGGCATTTCTGGTAGCATTGCGGCCTACAAAACCCCTTTACTGGTTCGTGCTCTTGTAAAAGCAGGTGCTGAAGTACAAGTTGTAATGACTTCTTCGTCAAAGTCATTTGTCGCTCCTTTGTCTTTATCTACAGTATCGAATAGAGCAGTTTATTCAGAATTTGTCGAAAGCGAGGAGGAGTTGTGGAACAATCATGTCGATTTGGGCCTATGGGCTGACCTGATGCTTATTGCTCCTGCATCTGCTAATACCTTATCGAAGATGGCGCAAGCAACATGTGACAATTTATTACTTGCGGTTTACCTTTCTGCCAAATGTCCCGTCTATTTTGCTCCAGCAATGGATTTGGATATGCATGAGCATCCTGCGACCCAAGATGCCATTCAACGCTTAATCACCCGAAATAACATCCATATTCCAGCCCAAGAAGGAGAGTTGGCCAGTGGCCTTCAGGGAGTTGGACGGATGCAAGAGCCCGATCAAATTGTGGATTTTTTGGAACATGATCTGTCCTCCAAAATGCCACTTCTTGGAATCAAAATATTAGTTACTGCCGGACCTACATACGAACCGCTAGACCCTGTCCGTTATATTGGTAATTATTCTTCAGGAAAAATGGGTTATGCAATTGCAAATGAAGCCGCTTCACTGGGTGCAGAGGTAATTCTTGTCTCTGGACCCGCCGATGACCTTGCTATTCGTCCAGGAGTTACGCTTGTGCAGACCAAAACAGCCGATGATATGCATGCCGCATGTTTGCGACATTTTGCGAATTGTGATATTCTCGTTATGGCTGCGGCAGTCGCTGATTATAAACCGAAGCACAAGGCAGAAGATAAAATTAAAAAAGAAGATGAAATTAGCTCGGTTGAACTCGTAAAAACCGTTGACATTCTTGAGAGCTTAGGAAAAAAGAAGACAAATCAAATTCTTGTTGGATTTGCACTTGAGACTGACAATGAATTGTCGAATGCCAAAGAAAAAATAAAGAAGAAAAATCTCGATGCGATTATCCTCAATTCCCTAGCAGACAAGGGCGCTGGTTTTCAACATACAACAAATAAAATCACATTTATACCTGCTAGAGGAGAACATACAGCTTATCCTTTAAAAGATAAATCTGAGGTGGCCGTAGATATTTTAGCTCAAATTAAAATGATGATTGATGCATAAATTACTGCTGTTTGTTCTTTTTTCTTGTTTTTCTTTTGCCCAAGTATTGAACTGTAAAGTCAGCGTTAATGCCGATTTAGTCGATCAAACCAATAGTCAAATTTTTGAAACCCTTGAGCGTGAGCTCAACGAGTTTGTTAACGCGACCTCATGGGTTGATATTCGAACGGAAGACTACAACAAAATCAACTGCACCATGTTGATTACAATTGAAAATTATGTCAACAACGAATTTCAAACAAATTTACAGCTTCAATCCTCTCGCCCGGTTTTTGGATCAACTTATGCCACGCCACTGCTGAATCGAAAAGATGATGATTTTAATTTTTCATATCAAGAATTTGAATCCTTGAATTTCAACCCAAATGGCACTAACACCTCTTTAGTTTCACTTATAAGTTATTACGTATTTGTGATTTTGGGGGTTGATGCAGACTCTTTTGTTTTGTTTGGAGGAGACCCGTATTATGAACAAGCTCGAAAAATTGTTGATTTGTCTCAGACCAATCGATTTTCTGGCTGGAAACAATCTGAAAAGAAGACCAATCGGTACTGGCTCATTGATCAGTTGACCACAAATCCTTTTTCTCTTTTTCGGCAAGCAATCTATGATTACCATCTCAATGGATTAGATGTAATGGTCAACTTTCCTGAAGTGGGGAAACAAACCATTTCAAAGAGTATCTCAGCCCTAAAAAGCTTATCAGAAAGTCGTCCAAATAGTTTAGTTGTGCAATTGTTTTTCGACACAAAATCAGATGAGGTTGTACAGATTTTTTCTGGAGGACCTTCATTTGAAACCTCTCAGCTTCGGGAAGACTTAAATCGAATAGCTCCCTTCTTTTCTGCCAAGTGGGCTGAAATTAGATAGTTGAATATCTCTGAAAAAGTTATATTTGAGTTCCATTAATTTTTGATTAGTTGTTACAGTCTATTTCTATCGTAAACTTTGCGCTTATTGATGATATCCAATCTGATTTTGGTCGACAACTCAATGTAGTTACAGGGGAGACAGGATCCGGTAAATCTATTGTCATGGACGCTTTATCTCTAGTACTAGGAGCTAGAGCAGACTTATCTGCTGTTCGAGATGCTTCCAAAAAATGTATTGTTGAAGCTATTTTTGACCTTTCCAAATCTGCATTTAAATCTGTGTTTGATGATTTGCAAGTTGACTTTGAAGTTGAAACCATTCTCAGAAGAGAGATATTACCCTCTGGAAAATCACGATCGTTTATCAACGACACGCCAGTACAGCTTGAAAAGCTTCGTTTTTTAGGCTCTCAGTTGGTTGATTTACATTCGCAACACCAAACTTCACAATTGGCGGACTCTCGATTTCATTTCGATCTTCTGGATGCCTTTTCAGATGCATTAGAATTGAGAGCTGAATATCAACAAACTTTGGAAGCTTTTAAGCAAGAGGAAAAACATTATCATGAGATGCTTGATGTGCAACGAGGCGCCAAAGAATCTTATGATTACAATTGCTTTCTTCTTGCAGAATTAAAAGAGCTCGAGCTTCATGACGATATCCAGACACAGCTGGAGGAAGAGCGAAACTTATTGCAACACGCCGACGATATCAAACAAACGATTCAACATATTCTGCAGATTTCATCTATGGAAAACAATGGCCTGACCGACCAATTGAGTCAATGTAGAATGAACTTGCAAAAACTAGAATCCTACAGTGATCAGTATAAGGCACTCTCAGAGCGGGCGCAAAACCTGTGGTATGAGTGGACAGACATTCAATCAAACTTATCCTCTATGGACGAGGAATTGGTTGTCGACCCCATGCGCCTAGAAGCGGTTAATCAAACATTGAGCAAAATTTATTCTCTCCAGCATAAGCATAATGTTCACGACATCAGAGGGTTAATGGATAAAGAACAGGAATTGGGGACATTATGTCAAGTGGTTTTGGAAGGGGATGAGGAAATCCAGTCACAAAAGCATCGACTTGATAAAGCCGAAAAAACCGCTTGGAAACTCGCAACAGAATTGGCTAAAAAAAGAAGAGATCATGCACAAAAATTAGCCAATAAATTGAGTGCTCGACTTGTCAAACTCGGTATGGAGCATGCGCGTTTTGACTTTCAGCTGGACGCTGAATCATCCCTGGGTTCGGTTGGAGCAGATTCCTTGACTCTTTTGTTTTCTGCTAATAAAGGAGTCGGCTTTTCAACGCTTCGTAAAGTAGCTTCTGGAGGCGAGCGTTCACGAATTATGCTTGTGATTAAATCGATACTTGCGAAAAACGATCATTGCCCAACAATGATTTTAGATGAGATTGATGCTGGTGTTTCTGGTGAGATGGCCAAAGCGATGGGAAGTTTTATGAAAGACATTAGCGAACACACACAGTTGATTGCCATTACCCATTTGCCGCAAATTGCGGCAATGGGAAATTCGCATATCAAAGTATATAAATCTTCGGATGATCAAACAACCCGAACATATGTCAAACAATTAGAGGGGGAGGACCGAGTTGTAGAAATTGCACAAATGATCGATGGGAATCAAATTACTCAAACTGCACGTACCTACGCTGAAAAGTTATTGAATTAGTACTATCTTTGGCAAAATTTTTTTTATGTCTTACGACTTGCTTACAGGAAAAAAGGGAATCATTTTTGGTGCCTTAGATGAAAACTCGATTGCTTGGAAAACTGCAGTTCGTGTACATGAAGAAGGAGGTCAATTTATATTGACAAATGCACCAGTTGCCATGCGCATGGGAGTGATTAATGACCTCGCACAACAAACCAATTCTCAGGTCATTCCAGCAGATGCGACGAGTATCGAAGATTTAGAAAATCTTATTGACCAGTCGATTGAAATTTTAGGTGGGAAGCTCGATTTTGTTTTACACTCCATTGGTATGTCTGTCAATGTGCGCAAGGGTAGACCATATACTGATCAAAATCACAGTTGGACCGCAAAAGGATGGGATGTTTCTGCTGGTTCGTTTCACAAGCTGATGCAAGTTCTTTACAAAAAAGACGCCATGAATGAATGGGGTAGTATCGTTGCCCTGAGCTATATGGCTGCGCAACGTGTTTTCCCAGATTATAACGACATGGCCGATAATAAGGCATATCTTGAATCAATTGCCCGTAGTTTTGGGTATTTCTTTGGAAGAGATAAAAAAGTAAGAGTGAATACCATTTCACAATCACCAACCCCAACCACAGCTGGAAAAGGAGTTAAGGGCTTTGACGGCTTTATCTCGTATGCAGAGAAAATGTCACCATTAGGCAACGCAACCGCTCTGGACTGTGCAAATTATACGATTACCCTATTTTCAGATTTAACTAAAAGAGTGACTTTGCAAAACCTCTATAATGATGGCGGTTTTTCAAATATGGGAGTTAGCGACGCCGTGATGGACATGGTCGACAACAAAGAATAAATCTAATCAATTAGCTATGTCTTTATTTAGCGGTCTTATCAAGCGGATTGGGTCGCTAAAACAATTGCGGTTAATTGTTGTTTTTTTTCTTATTTCCTTATTTGTATGGCTCTCATCCAAGATGTCGGAAATTCATACGGCCAAAGTAGATATTTATTTTGATTACTCTGATGAAACTTTTGAAACCTACCGTGTTCATGAGCCAGCTCAAGCAATTGAATTTGTGATTTCTGGCACGGGTTTACGTTTACTTTTAGCAAGGCTCTTTACGCCAACGGTCTATTTATCGATGACAAATATTCAAAAGGACGGCAACAGGTTTTATTTTTCTAAGCCTGCTTTGATTTCTGCTGTTGAAACACACTACCGAAATGTTTTACGTGTCAACCAACTTAAGCTTGACCGACTTGATGCGCCATTTTTTGCTGCCTCCATTAAGAAAATTCCAGTTCGACTTCATGAAGATTTTATGCTCGCTGACGGATATGCTTGGTCCAGTGAATTGAATTTTACACCTGATTCTTTATATGTTTCTGGTTCTGCTGAAAAGGTAGACTCTTTGGAATACGCATTTGTAGTTATGCCAACTAATAAGGAATTTACAACTTCCTTGGATGAGAAACTGAGCCTGACTCAAGATTTACAAGTAAACTACAAATGGAGTGAGATGCAGGTGCATGCGACTCAAAAAATTTCACGTTACACCCAAATCGAGCTTCGCCTTCCCATCGAGGTGCTTGATCCCGTTGAAAGTATTGATGTGAGTGTCATTCCGGCTTTTGCTCAAGTCAGTTTACGGGTCCCAGTCCAGCAAGCACGCCAGATCGACCCTTCACAATTTATTTTGGGTTGTCGTTTACCCTTTGATACCATCTCAGAGTTTCTGGTAGTCGACTTTGAAAAAATTCCCGACAATATTGTGGTTAATGAAATTACACCAAGTCAAGTACGTTATTTTATAAATTGATGGTACAGCTAGCAGTAACGGGGAATATGGGATGTGGAAAAACGACAGTTTGTGAGATGTTGATTTCGCTATACATCCCCGTCTATTTTTCTGATACCCGTGCTAAAGAATTGATGAATCAAGATCAATCCTTGATCCAACAAATACAGAAACGTTTTGGTAAGGAGTCTTATCGCAGTGGTTTGCTTAACCGAAAATGGCTATCTGAACTAGTTTTTAAGGATCCCAAAGCGCTGAACGATCTAAACAACTTCGTTCATCCCGTCGTTCATCAAGATTATCTTGAATGGGTAAATCAGCAGTCACATGAAGTTGTTGCTTACGAGTCTGCCATTGTATTGGAGCATGCTAATGATGGAAAATTTGATGTGGTAATCCTCGTTAGTTGTCCAGAAAGACTCCGTATTGAGCGAATAAAAAAACGAGATGGTTTGACACAAGACGAGATTGAGAAAAGAACGCGTTTTCAATGGCCAGATGAAAAAAAACGCAAACATGCTGATTATATCATTGAAAACATCAATCTGCAGGAAACTGAACAACAAGTCAAGTCTGTTCTGTCATTGATTAATAAGCAGTTCCTAATAGATTAATTACATTTGGGTATGCAACGTGGACTCTTTCCTTTATTAATCTCATTGATGACACTTTCTCTTGTTGGGATTATTCTCATCCAACGTTCATGGATTAACAAAAATGAAAGCAATTTTGAAAAACAGTTTGGACTGAGTGTAAGTGCCGCAATTTCAGAAGTATCATCCCAGATCAAAGAAAGAGAATTACTTGATTATCTGTCTGTTTACCAAAAAATGATAGACAGTATTGGCACCCCAAAATATTCAGAGCTAACAGAGGTTTTCGAATATATCGATCGAAGCCCCAACGCCAACATTTCTTACTTGTATCAACAAGGAATCATAGAAGACAATTATGATATTTCACTCCAAACATTCGATTCATTAAGTAACGATTCTGCTCCCATTATCGATTACCGCAGGATTAAGTCATTGACCATTATTGATGAAAGTTTTGAAAATGAGGTTCAAAACATGAGTTCTGCCGAACGATTACAGCGTATTGAAAGAATGTCAACAATGGACAAAGCTCGTTACGAAACGATTTTCATGGACTTTGCACAAACAAAGCCAATCCAAATGCGGATTAATAACCTTGAACTGGAACTCCTCCTTCGGCAAGAGCTTCTTCTTCGCGAAATCAAAATTCCCTTTGAGTTTCGTGTTTTTGATGGAAACCAAGTTACAGATGTGGGTTCTGAAAACTACTTATCTGCTCTCAATGAAAGTCAGTTTAAGACCCCCTTATTTATTCGGGATGATGAAACGCACCGCTACGAGTTGCGCTTGGCCTTCCCTAATTTAGATCGATTTATTGAAGAATCTGTTTACAATACATTTTTGCTCTCGCTACTGTTTACCTTTATCATCATTGTTGTTTTTGCCGCATCACTATTTCAGATCATAAAGCAAAAAAAGATTTCAGATATCAAATCCGACTTTATCAATAATATGACGCATGAGTTCAAAACCCCAATTGCGACAATTCATTTAGCTCTTGATGCATTGAAAAATAAAGATGTTTTTACGGATATAAAAAAATCATTTGGCTATCTTGATATGATCAGAGAGGAAAACAAACGTTTGCACACCCATGTTGAAAATGTCTTGCAAATATCCCAACTGGAAAAACAAGAATTGGATTTAGCCAAAGAAAAAATAGATCCGCATAACACTATACAAAATGCCCTAGATCATGTACGCTTAATTATCGAAAATCGCGGTGGGATGCTCAGTCAAAGTTTTACATCTGAACCCATCAAATTATTGATTTCGCCTCTCCACATGACAAATGTTTGGGTAAACCTTTTAGACAACGCGATTAAATACTCAAATGATCAACTGGTCGTTGATGTCGAAACTTTTCTAGATGAGGAGGGATTTGTTGTTAAAATCAAAGATAAAGGGATTGGGATGAGTCCAGCTGTTCGCAAAAGAATATTTGATAAATTTTATAGAGAATCATCTGGAAATGTTCATAATGTAAAGGGGCATGGTTTGGGACTAGCTTATGTCAAACAAATACTGAATATGCATTCTGGCACGATTTCTGTTTCTAGTGTTCCAAACCAAGGAAGTACATTTACTGTACTTTTACCCTTAAAATAGGCCTAACAAATGATTTCGAAGAACAAGCAGATATTATTAGTCGAAGATGACGTTAACTTTGGGACGGTTTTAAGAGATTATCTTCAGATGAATGGCTATAAAGTTGTACTCGCACGGAATGGTCTTGAGGGTTTTGAAAAATTTAAAAAGAATGAATTTGACGTTTGTATTTTAGATGTGATGATGCCCTATAAAGATGGCTTTACCCTCGCCAAAGAAATTCGATCAAAAGACAAATCAATCCCTGTCGTTTTTTTGACTGCAAAGTCCATGAAAGATGATGTGTTAAAGGGGTATAAAATAGGTGCTGATGACTATTTGACAAAACCTTTTGACGCTGATATTCTCTTGAAAAAATTAGAAGTCTTGATTGAACGTACCCAAAAAAGTGTACAGAAATCCAAGCCCAAATCTCGAATCGTAATAGGAGACTTTATTTTTAATCCTCGACTACGAACCTTGACATACAAAAATAATACACCGACGAATCTCTCACCAAAAGAAAATCATCTATTACTCATGTTGGTTGAAACTCAAAATGACTTGCTGTCTCGCAACAGGGCATTGAACGAAATATGGAATGACGATAATTACTTTACTTCCAGAAGTATGGATGTATACATTGCCAAGTTACGCAAATATCTTCGTGATGATGCCTCTGTTGAAATTGCAAATATTCATGGAGAGGGCTTCCGATTGATCACAAACTAGGAACGAGGGTGAAATTTTTCAAGTGTTTGTTTTAAATGTTTTTTACCCATATGCAGATACTTCTCAGTTGTTGTGATACTGCTATGACCCAGCATTTGTTGTACAGAACTTATATCAGCACCATTTTCTACCAGATGCGTTGCAAACGAATGTCGTAAACTATGTGGGCTAATGGTTTTTTCTAACCCAGCATTTTGCGCCCCTTTTCTGACGATTATAAAAATCATATTTCGCGTGAGTTTTGTTCCTCTGTTGTTTAGAAACAAGATATCGCTGAATCCTTTTTTTCCCTCAACCCGTACGGCTAAATATCTCAGAATTGATTCTTGACCAATCCGTCCAATAGGGACAAAACGCTCTTTGTTTCCCTTGCCCACTACTTTAATCAAACCCTCTTCAAAAAATAAATCTGAACAACGAACATTAATGAGCTCACTAACTCTCAAACCACAGGAGTATAGTATTTCGAGTATTGCAGTATTTCGAATGTCTAATGGTCGATCTTCATCATAGCCGCCGAGAAGTTTTTCGACTTCTGACGTGGATAAGGTAACTGGTAGAAGGGATCCGATCTTAGGGGGTTCAACTAAAGTAACAGGATTGTTGCTCCGTACACCCTCAACCATAAGAAAGTCAAAAAAAGTACGAAGGCCAGAAAGCAAGCGAGATTGGGATGACGGCTTCACTTCTTTGGCAGCTTCGTATATGAATTCAAGTAATTCCGAAGATGAAACTTTAGTCGGACCAATCGCAATATTATTGGTCTCAAAATAGGTAACCAATTTTTGCACATCATACACATAGTTGACCACAGTGTTTTCTGAGAGTCCACGTTCGAGTAGTAAGTATGATTTAAAAGCCTGAATACCTTCACTCCAGTTCATGTTCGAAGATACATTTTATTTACAACAGCTTTATGTCTATTTTTGTAAATCGTATGATGAAGATAGCGATTCTTAATGGACCAAACCTCAACCTGTTGGGAAAACGGGAACTTGAGGTTTATGGAAACAAAGATTTTGATCAATATTTTGGTCAATTACAATTCTTGTATCCAAAAATCAATTTGACTTACTTTCAGTCCAATGTGGAGGGGGAGCTCATCAATGAGCTTCAGCGTGTTGGCTTTGACGTAGATGGCATTATTTTAAATGCAGCGGCATACACCCACACTTCAGTTGGTATTGGAGATGCGATAAAAGCAATAGCGGCTCCTGTTATTGAGGTGCATATTTCAAACACTTTTTCTCGTGAAGATTTTCGGCACACCTCCTTTGTAACACCAAATGCCAAAGGGTTAATTCTTGGTTTTGGATTAGATGTTTACCGTTTAGCGATTGAAAGTTTTTTACCGAAATCTTAAAACGGGCGGTGACGGTTTGAGGAGGTAAGGGTTTTATGCACCAACCAATCTGAAAACTTATCAGGTAAGTAATATGCCATTAGTCGAAATACAAATTTATTTTTATGTACAATATATCGTGTTTTGGGTCTAGAAATGGTCATACATTTGGCAATTAGTCTTGATACATTTTCTACAGGAAGGGCATTGTGTTCAGTTTTTTCTATGATTTTATCTGCTTTTTGTAGTACTTCATAGTAATCAGAGTCTTTAAACTCATCCATCTTATTCAGATTCTTCTTCCATATTTCGGTTTTGATTGGGCCAGGTTCTAGGGCGATGACTTTGATGCCATAGCGCCTTAATTCTCTTCGGTAAACATCGGTCATGCTTTCCAAAGCATGTTTTGATATACTGTATGCGCCATTATATGGCGAATTAAACAGACCTGAAACAGAGCTAATATTGATGATGCGCCCAGGTGGTTTACTGGCATTGAGCTTGGCTCCAAGTAAGGGAAGAAAAAGATTGGTAATTCTTCTTATGGATTTTACATTGACATCAAGTTGCTTTTCAAACTGCTTTTCGGATAAATGCTCTAATGGTCCTGGAATTGCAATACCAGCATTGTTAATCAATCCTGCTAAAGTTTCACAATGTTCAAAAACAACTTTTGATGCTTTGACAACTTCATCATGGTTTTGTACATCGAACAGCAGTGGGGTAAATCGGTCTGGGTAGATCTTTGAAAGCTTATCTGCATCAGCTTGGTTCCTGACACTTCCAAAAATATGATACCCTTTTTCGTGCAATAGATCAAGGGAGGCCCGACCGATTCCCGATGAAACACCAGTGATGACAATGTTTTTTGCCATAATTTTTGATTTTTTCAGAACGAAATGACACCTTAAATATAGGAAACAAAAACAGGAATAACTTAACCCTTAACAGCTTCAAACGAATCTGTTAGCGTTATGACTTAAATATGGATGACTTCGTCATAAGCAGCAGCAACTGCTTCCATTACCGCTTCACTCATGGTAGGGTGAGGGTGAACTGCTTTTAGAATTTCATGTCCGGTGGTTTCAAGTTTTCGTCCCACAACGGCTTCTGCAATCATGTCAGTAACTCCAGCTCCGATCATATGGCAACCCAGCCATTCTCCGTATTTGGCATCAAAAATAACTTTCACAAAACCATCTGTATGGCCTCCAGCTTGGGCTTTTCCGGATGCTGTAAACGGAAATTTACCGACTTTAATCTCATATCCCTTTTCCTTGGCTTGTTCTTCAGTATAACCCACAGATGCAATCTCTGGAAAGCAGTAGGTGCAACCGGGAATATTATTATAATCGATAGGTTCTACATGTTGTCCTGCAATTTTTTCAACACACAATATCCCTTCTGCTGAAGCAACATGAGCCAACGCTTGACCAGAGGTGACATCGCCAATGGCGTAGTAGCCAGGCAGGTTGGTTTGATAGAAATCGTTCACGATGATTTTATCTCGATCCGTAGCAATACCGATCTCTTCTAAACCAATGTTTTCGATATTGGTTTTGATTCCCACAGCAGATAATACAATATCCGCACTCAGCACTTCCTCTCCTTTGTCTGTTTTTACAGTTGCTTTAACCCCTTTGCCACTGGTGTCAACCTTGGTGACTTCTGCACTCGTCATTACTTTGATTCCACTTTTTGCGAAACTTCGCTCGATTTGTTTTGAAATTTCTTCATCTTCAACTGGAACAATTCGCGGCATATATTCGACGATAGTTACATCTGTTCCCATTGCGTTGTAGAAGTATGCAAACTCTACACCGATCGCACCTGAACCCACAACAATCAATTTTTTTGGTTGCTTGGGCAGCGTCATTGCTTCACGATAGCCAATGACTTTCTTCCCATCTTGTGGAAGACTGGGAAGTTCTCTAGCACGTGCACCAGTTGCAATGATGACATGGTTGGCTTCATATACTGTTTCGCTTCCATCTTCACTGGCAACAGCTACTTTCTTACCAGCCTTAAGTGTTCCATAACCCATGATGACTTCAATTTTATTTTTCTTCATTAAAAATTGAACGCCTTTACTCATTGTTCCAGCTACATTTCGACTTCGGTTGACAACCGCATCAAAATCTTTATCATAGTTTTCAACGGTCAAGCCATAGTCATCAGCATGTTTGAGGTACTCGAAGACTTGAGCGGACTTTAATAATGCTTTTGTGGGAATGCACCCCCAGTTCAGACAGACACCACCTAAGCTTTCCTTCTCAATTATGGCGGTTTTTAAACCCAATTGAGATGCGCGAATTGCGGTTACATACCCTCCAGGACCACTTCCTAAAACAATAACGTCAAACTTACTCATGTCAAAATTTTATTTGGCGAAAATACAAAACGAAATACTAAATTAATAGGTAAAAATGGGTTTCCTATGATTTGAAATCCAAGCTTGCAGAGTTCACGCAATATCTTCGTTGAGATGAAGTGGGGCCATCTGAAAAGACATGTCCGAGATGCCCCCCGCAGCTGTTACATAAAATTTCAATACGAATCATTCCATATGAGCGGTCTGGCTCGTAGCGTATTTTGCCATCAATCGCTTCTGAAAAGCTGGGCCAACCACAATTGCTTTCGAACTTATTGTCACTGGTAAAAAGGGGTTCTTTACATGCTTTACATAGATAGGTACCCTCTTCAAAATGTAGGTAGTATATTCCTGAATGTGGATATTCCGTTCCTTTTTCTCTCAGAATGCGGTACGACTCCTCATCGAGCTTTTCTTTCCAGTATTTTTGAGTTTTTTGAAAAGAATATTTACTCATTTTCAGCATTAAAAACTAAGGCAACAGAATTGATACAATGTCTTTGTCCAGTAGTTTGTTGTGGGCCATCGTTAAACAGATGCCCCAAATGACCATCACAGCTTGAGCAAATCAATTCAATTCTTGTGTATCCGAGTTTGTTATCTTTTCGATAGGAAACTGCACCCTCGACTGCTCTGTCAAATGCAGGCCAGCCGCTTCCTGAGTCATATTTGTTGTCCGATGCATACAGCGGCACATCACAACCTGCGCATTTGTATGTACCCTGTTCATAATGGTTGTTATACAAACCTGAAAATGGTCTTTCAGTACCCGCTTCACGTAACACATAATAGGCATTGTCGTCGAGTTGGGCTTTCCATTCAGCATCTGTCTTTTGGCAAGTTAAGTCTTGAGCTGGTGCATTGGGAGTTTTGGGGTTTTGACTGTAAGCAGTACAGCAGATACATGCGAAAATAAATAGGATAAATTTCATGGGTGTTGATTAATAAATTGAACAATGCGTTGTACCGTTTTTGAATCCCTCAGAATCCGATGATGTCCCAATCCTGAAGACAATAATAGTTCAGAGTTGTTCGCAATTTTATGAAGGTCTTTGCTATAAGCAAAAGGGGTCTCCTTATCATCTTTGTCATGAACAATTAGCAACGGCAACTCCAAGTGTTTTAAACTCATACTCGATGAATAACTTTCAAGGTTCATGCCAAACTGTTTCTCCACGATTTGTATCATTCGTTCGGTAACCTTATCAGAAAACTGAAGTTGTTCGGAAAAACGATAAAACACATTTCTGATTTTATCTCCGCTACCAATAATTGCTGCTGATTTCATTGGAATACCATCTCGTAAAGCACGAAGTAGTGCCATACTACCCATAGAGTGTGCAATCGCATGGGTAAAGGGGCCATATTTTACATGGATTTCTTTGATACAAGCGACAAGTTCAACAATATTTGTTTTATTTCCCAAGGATTGGCCATGGGCGGGCATATCAAATGAAATAATTTCAAAATTTGATTTTTTTAGTTCGTTGGCAAAAGCAAAAAGTTGTGTTCCTCGACCACTCCAGCCATGCAATAACAGCACCTTAGGTCCTTTTCCAGCAAGTCTGAATACCTGAATTTCTTTATCAATTTTTGGAATGTAGCAATTGGTTTTCAATGCATGCTCATACATCTCCTGCTCACGGAAAGGCCTTTCGAAACGTTGGGGTCGAAAAAATAGATATAAAGCCACGCGTGTTGCAAGTGAAGTTGATAGCTGTTGTGAAAACCAAACTCCGAACCGAATCCAAGTCGGAATCCGCAATACAGGGCTTGTATTCTTCTTATTTTTCATAGCAAACGCAAATAAAGTTAATCAAATTGAAAAAACAAACATATTATTTTCACTATTTTGGTAGACTAAATCCAGTTATGGGGCATTTACAAAAAGGAAGTAAAAAACTAATCCGCGCTTGGGCTTCATATGATTGGGCTAATTCTGTTTACTTTTTGGTAATTACTTCCACCATTTTCCCCATTTACTACGGCTCCTTGTTTGGTGACAACTTATACATTGACATCTTTGGTCAGTCTCTTAAAAACACTGCATTGATAAGTTACACAACTGCAGCTGCTTTTGCGGTTGTAGCAGTGCTATCTCCTATTTTGTCGGGGGTTGCTGATTATATAGGAAACAAAAAGTCTTTCATGAAATTTTACACCTACATCGGGGCGTTGTCCTGTGTTGGATTGTATTGGTTCGAACTCGATAATATTTATTTTGGTTTGCTGTGTTATTTCTTTGCCTCTGTTGGTGCATGGTTGAGTTGGGTGTTTTACAACTCCTATCTTCCTGACATTGCCCACCCCAAACAAATGGACAAAGCGAGTGCGTTGGGCTATTCATTGGGTTATGTGGGGAGTGTGTTGTTGTTGCTCGTTAATTTGAGCATGGTCCTCAACCCCACGATATATGGTATTGAAGGCAGTTCAACTGAAGCGTCGATTAAGGCCATGAAATATTCCTTTGTTAGCGTTGGGGTATGGTGGATACTTTTTAGTCAGATCGCCTTTCGATTTCTACCCAAGGGAAACAAATCCAATGCATTGACGAAAAGTGTTATTTTTAATGGATACCGAGAGCTTCGTTCTGTTTGGAAGCATTTTTCAAGCCACCCAATTTTAAAAAGCTATATCGGAGCTTTTTTTGTGTTCAGTATGGCAGTACAGACGGTTATGCTCATCGCGGCTTATTTTGGTGAGCAAGAGGTTGATTGGGGCAGTACGAGTGAAAAACAAACAGGTTTGATTGTCAGTATTATGATCATCCAGCTCATTGCGATTGTTGGGGCCATACTAACGGCTCGTTGCTCAGAAAAATTTGGAAACCTTCCAGTGTTAATTGCCTTAAACTTTATATGGGTTAGTCTCTGTCTGTATGCTTTTTTTGTTGTAACGCCAATACAGTTTTACATTGCAGCAGGTTTTGTTGGCTTATCAATGGGTGGGATACAATCTTTAGCCCGATCAACATATTCCAAATACATACCAAAAACTGATGATACTGCGTCTTTTTTTAGTTTTTATAGCACCTCTCAAATGACAGGAATTGTCCTAGGAATGCTGCTCTTTGGCACGATTGATCAAGTCACTGGATCGATGCGAAACTCAGTTTTATTTTTTCTATCGTTTTTCTTGATTGGCGCTTTTTTACTGATTCGTCTCCACCGTAAGTCTGCAGTCTAAAAATGTAAACTTTTCTCCCACCTAAACAAGTAGATATCAACTCTTCTAGGTTCACCTTTTTAAACCATATATGCATTTCTATTGATTGTTGATAGAGTATTGGCTGCGTTTTCAAGTGTTGCGTTTTGCCATTGGGCAGTAATGATAAAGCTTGTCGATACAAGTGTGTAAATAGATGTTTCATGACTTGCAGATTTGGTCTTTCTTTAAGTATATAGATTTAAACAACTGAAGTGGTGGCATGAATATTGAATAGTCATATATGCATTCGAAATATGTAATATGTCTGATATGGTCAGCAATAGATTACTGACAAATGAGGTATATGAATATGAAACTGCGACAAATTGACATAGTCTATGGGAAAAACAAAACTAATTTCATTAGAAGACTTATCATTGGAAGAATTGGAAGTTGACGCGGAATTAATTCCATTAATGACAACCGATGATGAGGAGGCAATTTCAAAAGAGCCCGTTCCAGAAGTGATCCCAATTTTGCCTTTGCGAAACACGGTATTGTTTCCTGGGGTTGTGATTCCTATTACTGCCACTCGTGACAAATCGATTCAATTGATTCGTGATGCCAATACATCCAACAAACTCATTGGAGTCGTTGCACAGCTCGACTCCACAGTACAATCTCCTGATCAAAACGATCTTCACAAGGTTGGCACTCTTGCTCGTATTCTACGAGTATTACAAATGCCAGATGGGAATACTACGGTGATTTTACAGGGAAAAAAACGCTTTCAGATTGAAAGTTTTATAGAATCATCGAATTATTTGAAAGCTACAGTGTCAGAATTGCCAGATGAGCGACCTGCCAAAGGTGATAAAGAGTTTGCTGCTGTTATTGATTCTATTAAGGATTTGTCCCTACAAATCATAGCTGACAGTCCTAATATTCCATCAGAAGCGTCTTTTGCAATCAACAATATTAAAAGTGAGTCTTTTTTAGTCAATTTTGTTTCCTCAAATATGAGTATGGCAACCACTGACAAACAAGAGATTCTCCAAAGCAACAATCTCCATAGTCGTGCATTACTTTGTCTAAAGCATATGGATGTAGAGTTTCAAAAGTTATCCTTAAAAAATGAAGTACAGTCCAAGGTTCGTAATGATTTAGATCAGCAACAGCGTGAATACTTTCTTCATCAGCAAATGAAAACCATTCAAGAAGAATTGGGTGGTGCCTCATCTCATCAGGATGTTTCTGAAATGAAAACACGTTCTCTGAATAAGAAATGGAGTAAAAAGGTAAAAACTCATTTCGATAAAGAATTGGCTAAGCTTGAGCGGATGAACTCTCAAGTTGCTGAATATGGCGTACAGCGAAACTATCTAGAATTGCTACTCGATCTGCCTTGGGATGAGTTTTCAAAGGATAAGTTTGATTTAAAGCGCGCTCAGCGTATTCTCGACAGAGATCATTTTGGTTTAGAAGAAGTCAAAAAGAGAATTATTGAGTTTTTGGCTGTTTTAAAACTTCGTAAGGATATGAAGTCTCCCATCTTGTGTTTGACTGGGCCACCAGGAGTCGGAAAAACATCTTTAGGCAAATCGATTGCCGAAGCTCTTGGCAGAGAATATGTTCGTATTTCCCTTGGTGGAATGCGAGATGAAGCCGAAATCCGAGGTCACCGAAAAACCTACATTGGCGCAATGCCAGGTAGAATTTTACAGAATATCAAAAAGGCTGGCACATCAAACCCTGTTTTTGTTCTTGATGAGATTGATAAACTCTCGTCTGGAGCTAGTGGTGACCCTTCATCGGCTTTACTTGAAGTGCTCGACCCGGAGCAAAACAACGAATTTTACGACAACTTTTTGGAGTTGGGTTATGATCTTTCAAAAGTGCTGTTTATCGCAACTTCAAATACATTGTCAACAATACAACCCGCTTTGCTAGATCGAATGGAAATTATACGTGTGAGTGGATATACTCTCGAAGAAAAAGTTTCTATTGGAAACAAATATCTTGTACCCAAACAAATTAAAGAACACGGCTTGACATCAAAAGACATTAAAATCGGAAAGGCTGTTTTGAAGAAACTCATATCTGGATACACACGTGAGTCTGGTGTGCGTGGTCTTGACAAGACAATTGCGAAAGTGATTCGTAACCGAGCGAAGTCCATAGCCATGGAAGAAACATTTGAAACTGCATTTGAACCAGAGCATGTTGAATCGGTTTTAGGGCCAGAGAAAATTTCAAATAATGCCTATGAAAACAATGATGTTCCAGGTGTTGTCACGGGCCTTGCATGGACGCATATGGGTGGAGATATTTTGTTTATTGAGTCTCTAATCACAAAAGGGTCGGGGAAGCTTACCTTGACAGGAAACTTAGGGAAAGTGATGAAAGAATCAGCAACGATTGCATTGGAATTTATCAAATCCTATGCCGATCAATTAGGAACTAGTGCTGAGGAGCTAAATACTAACAATTTTCATATCCATGTACCCGAAGGAGCCACTCCTAAAGATGGTCCAAGCGCGGGAATCACCATGTTGACCTCTCTAGTCTCTGCTGTTACTCGCCGAAAGGTAAAGAGCCGAATTGCCATGTCAGGAGAGATAACTTTAAGAGGAAAAGTACTCCCAGTGGGAGGGATTAAAGAAAAAATTCTTGCTGCAAAGCGTGCAAATGTGAAGACAATTATTTTGTGTGCTGACAACAAAAAAGATGTAGAAGAAATCAACCAAAACTATCTTCGTGGTTTACAGTTTCACTATGTTTCTTCTATGATTGATGTAATTGATTTTGCATTGACATCTCAGAAAGCGACAAATCAACTCCGTAAAATCAAATAATTTTCAATCCAGTACGTTTCTTTTTATATGAGACTGATTGCATTTTGCTATTTTTTGTTTTGTTCGTCAATATTTGCTCAAATTGGTGGGTCAAACACCTATCAGTTTTTAGAGTTGTCTCCCAGTCCTAGGCACATGGCTTTGGGGACATGGGTTTCGACCTTATCTCCAAACTCAATTCACGGTTCCTTTGCAAATCCAGCAATGGTTTCAGACTCGATAAAGGGACAAGTCGTTTTAAACTACCAGCCCTACTTTGCGGGTATCAATCGTGGTACTGCAGCCACTGTTTTTGGGTTGAAAGATGGACGTTCCATTTTAGTTGATACTCGATTTGTACACTATGGTACTTTTGATGAAACAGATACTTTGGGGGAAAAAATTGGTGAATTTTCTGGCAATGAAGTTGCTCTAGGCCTAGCTTATGCACACCATTTTCCATCTAAAAATCTCTTTGTAGGCGCAAGATTAAATTTTATTAGTTCAAGCCTTGCAGAATACAATTCGACTGGATTCACAACAGATTTTGGTGTGTTTCATGCTTCCCCATATTCTAATTACCGATTTGGTTTAGTGGCTCGCAATATAGGTTCGCAATTCAGCACTTATGAAAGTGTAAAAGAAAGTCTCCCGTTTTCTTTGTCATTCGGAGTTTCCAATGCACTGGAATATCTTCCTTTGCGTTGGCATTTGTCGATTGATCATTTACAAAACTGGAACCTTGCTTACAAAAACCCTAATCAACAACAAACCGATTTTGAAGGGGAGTTGGTAGGTGAAGACTTAAATTTTTTCGACGAATTTATCAGGCATCTTGCTTTTGGGGCAGAGCTGTTTCCCGAACAGGCATTTTCCATTCAGATTGGATATAATTTTTTGCGCTCTGCGGAGCTTTCAATATCTGAAGTTCGAAGCTTTTCTGGATTGAGTTTCGGGTTTGGAATTAACTTACGAAAATTCAGGTTCAATTACAGTCACGCACGTTTTAGTGCTGCTGGGAATACTAATTTTTTAGGTCTTACCTTTGTGCCCTGAATGGAAAGCATCATTATTACAATAGACGGAGCTTCATCTACTGGTAAAAGCTCTTTGGCAAAAGCCATCGCTAAACATTATGGCTTTACGCATATTGATTCTGGTGCGATGTATAGAGCATTGACCTTTTATGCGCAAGATAAAAAGTTGTTAAATAATCGTCTTTTCGATGTAAAAACTCTTATTTCTAGATTGCCAACCATTGATATTGACTTTTCCAAAAATGACGAAATTACACTTAACGGTAAAACTATCGAGGATGAAATCCGATCTATGGAAGTTTCAAACAAAGTAAGTATTGTTGCAAAAGAGCCACGATTAAGACAGTTTATGGTCGCAAAGCAAAGGCATTTGGGCGCAAAAGGTAGTGTTGTTATGGATGGTAGGGATATAGGTAGTGTCGTGTTTCCCAATGCGACAATCAAATTTTTTCTTGAAGCCTCAACGGAAGTTCGAATAAATCGCCGACATGCAGAGCTTGTTGAAAAGGGGGAAAATGTTAGTGTTGAAGAAGTTCATACCAATATCGAAAAACGTGATCATATTGACTCTAATAGGGACGATTCGCCTCTAATTGTTCCAGAAAACGCAATCGTTTTAAGTAATGATAAGGATGGCTTGATGCATATCTTTACTCTTGCCACAACTGAAATTGACAAACACTTAACATAAACTTTAGGAGATAATTATTTGCTTGTCTGTTGAAAAGGGTTAATTTTGCCCACCCTAAGGGAAGCGTCTGGAAGAAAATACCCCTTAGTACATTTTATAAACCACTTTTGTTGCTTGGCGTCGATTTTCTAAAAGTAACAGAATACAAAACTTAAATTCATGACTAATGATCATGTAAATGAGGAAGCTCAAGTTGACAATGTTGAGACCTCTACTCCGAACAATGAGACAAATGATTCTCAAACCACTACACAATCTCCCGAGGAGTTTTTAGCAAATTTTGATTGGGTCTCTTACCAAGAAGCAGCTGAAACTGTTGATGAAAAGAAGTACAAGGAATTTGAAAAGTTAGTACACGATAATTTTGTAGACACCCAGCACACAGATGTAATTCAAGGTACAGTTACACACATGACTGATCGTGAGGCCATCATTGATATCAACGCAAAATCTGAGGGTGTTATTTCATTAAATGAATTTAGATACAATCCCGATTTAAAAGTTGGCGACAGTGTCGAAGTCATTGTTGATATCCGTGAGGACAAAACTGGACAGTTAGTCCTTTCACACCGAAAGGCTCGTGTGATTAAAGCATGGGATCGAGTAAATGAAGCCCATGATAAAGGCGAAGTTGTCACTGGCTTTGTTAAATGTCGCACCAAAGGCGGTATGATTGTTGACGTATTTGGAATTGAAGCATTTTTGCCAGGCTCACAGATTGATGTCAAGCCAATTCGTGACTATGACCAATACGTAAATAAAAATATGGAATTCAAGATTGTAAAAATCAATCACGAATTTAAGAATGTTGTTGTTTCTCACAAGGCATTGATCGAAGCGGATATCGAAGAACAGAAAAAAGAAATCATCGGTCAACTCGAGAAAGGACAAGTTCTTGAGGGAACGGTTAAAAACATTACCTCATACGGAGTCTTTATTGATCTTGGTGGAGTTGATGGACTTGTTCATATTACAGATTTGTCATGGAACCGAATCAATCATCCTGGAGAAATTTTAGAGCTCGATCAAAAACTCAACGTTGTCATTCTTGACTTCGATGATGATAAATCACGAATCCAATTGGGAGTAAAACAATTGAGCCAACACCCATGGGAAGCGCTTAGTGAAGACTTGAAAGAGGGGGATGTTGTAGACGGAAAAGTTGCTGTCATCGCTGATTACGGTGCTTTTATTGAGATTGCACCTGGTGTTGAGGGTCTTGTACACGTTTCTGAAATGTCTTGGAGTACACACATGCGTTCTGCGCAAGACTTTGTAAATGTAGGTGACGAGGTTAAAGTTTCCATTTTGTCACTTGATCGTGAAGATCGAAAAATGTCATTGGGCATGAAGCAACTTTCTGCTGACCCATGGACGGATATCACATCAAAATATCCTGTTGGTTCGAAGCACAAAGGTGTGATTAGAAACTTCACAAACTTTGGTGTTTTTGTAGAGCTTGAGGAAGGTATCGACGGATTGATTTACATCTCTGAGTTGTCATGGACCAAAAAGGTAAAGCACCCATCTGAGGTAGTTACAGTTGGTCAAGACTTGGAAGTTGTCGTTCTTGAATTGGACGTTGACGGTAGAAAGCTCAGTCTTGGTCACAAACAAATCCAAGACAACCCGTGGAACAAGTATGAAAGTGAATTTTCTGAGGGAACTCTCGTTGAGTCATCAATTCATGAAATTGTCGATAAAGGGGCTACAGTTATTCTCAATGATGATATCACGGCCTTTGTTCCGAATCGTCATCTAGAAAAAGAAGACGGTAACAAACTGAAAAAAGGAGAATCTGCTGAATTTAAGGTTATTGAATTCAACAAAGATTATAAGCGTGTTGTGTTATCACACAGTGCTGTTTATAAAGATATGGAGCAAGAAAGCGTGAAAAAAGCCAAGAAGAAAGTTGCCAAAAAAGAGGTTTCTACACTTGGTGACATCGATGCCTTAGTTGATCTAAAAAAGAAGATGAACAAGGAAGAAAACGGCTAATTTTAAGCCCCTCCAATATTTAGACAAAGGCGCTGTTTAGCGCCTTTTTTTATTGAAGAATAATATTGCTGATGTATGATCCAACTTCAGAAGTTGTGGAACTTTTATCAGGTGAGATATCAGGAGTTCCGATATTATTGTTAATGGTTTTTTGAACAGCGTCACGAATGGCATTGGCTTCTGTAACCATATTAAAGTGATCGAGCATCATTGCAGCTGACAAAATCGTAGCTATTGGATTTGCGATGCCTTTTCCTTTTCCTTGAGGGAATGATCCATGAATCGGTTCAAATAGGGCGTAACGATCCCCGATAGAAGCAGAAGCCAACAAACCTATTGATCCGCCAATTACACTTGCTTCGTCTGAAATGATATCACCAAATAGATTCCCAGTCAGAATAACATCAAATTGCGCTGGATTTAGCACCATTTGCATAGCTGCATTATCAACAAACAAAAAATCTAACTCAACATCTTTATATTCACTTCTATGTAATTCTGTAACCACACTTCTCCATAGGCGAGAGGAGGCAAGAACATTTGCTTTGTCAATCAAAGTTAGTTTGTTTTTACGCTTAGCAGCGGCTTTAAAAGCCAGTTGGGCGACACGTAAGATTTCTTCTTTGGAGTACTCACACAAATCCGAGGCAACCCCTTTATCGTTGATTTCCTTCTTTTGACCAAAATAAATGCCACCTGTCAATTCTCGATAGATGACCAAATCTACTCCTTCAATTCGATCGCGTTTCAATGGTGAACTTTCAATAAGACGATCGTAGATTGTAACAGGGCGTACGTTGCAGTACAGGTTTAATGTTTTTCGAAGGGACAAGAGTCCTTGTTCAGGACGTACTTTTGCATTGGGGTCATTATCATATTTTGGGTCTCCAATTGCTCCAAATAATATTGCATCGTTGGATTTGCAAATCTCAATGGTTTTTTCTGGCAATGGATTACCTGTAGCATCAATAGCAACCGCACCCATCAGTGCATGCTCGAAGCTGAAAGAGTGTTTATACTTTTTTTCAATTGCTTGTAAAACCTTTATGGCTTCTGTAATGATTTCAGGGCCGATCCCATCTCCAGCTAAAACGGCAATATTTTTATGCATTTCGTTTCCTTTCGAATTCTTCAATTTTATGTTTATTGCTAATCAAATAATCAATATCGTCAAAGCCATTGATCAAGCATGTCTTTTTATAGTTATTAATCTCAAATTCGATACGTAAATCAATAGATGGAATCTCAATGTATTGATTCTCAAGATCTACAATGAATTTGCAGTTGGGATTTTCTCTTAAAGCCTGAAAAATCGTTTGGAGTTGGCTGTCACTAACCTGAACGGGAAGCAGTCCGTTGTTCAGTGCATTCCCTTTAAAAATATCAGCAAAAAAACTAGAGATCACAACCTTAAAGCCGAAGTCTGTCAGTGCCCAAGCAGCATGCTCTCGACTCGATCCACAACCAAAATTGTTTCCTGCAACAAGGATAGGGCCTGTAAAGGTTGGGTTGTTCAAAACAAAATCGGTTATGGGATTGTCATTTTTATCAAATCTCCAGTCACGAAACAAGTTCTTACCAAATCCTTCACGATCGGTTGCTTTTAAAAAACGTGCTGGGATAATTTGGTCAGTATCAACATTTTCGATGTCTAAAGGGATAGCAGT
>CEUM01034865.1_pt1 | contig 43786 bp, 35 predicted proteins | sample 356421 | NCBI WGS metagenome assembly CEUM01 (sample SAMEA2622716, study PRJEB7988) | marine metagenome | biome: marine biome (ENVO:00000447); feature: surface water layer (ENVO:00002042); material: "saline water (ENVO:00002010), including plankton (ENVO:xxxxxxxx)" | depth 5 m
ACTGGCAAAATCAACATCGATTGGCCCCAGATGGTTGAAGGCACTGGCTTGACCATGGCGCAGGTTGTTGATGCTGCAAAAGTCATCATGAAGTACCTTAATCTATGCGAGAAAGCGCATCTTATCGAAGAGCGAGCAGACCGAAGAACTGTTCATCTCGAGTTGCGAAACACCGAAATCGAGAACACTACGCTTCGACTGAAGCAACTTCTCGAAGATGTTGATGAATCCGTGAAGACGCAAATCATGGACGATTACAAGCAACGACTCTTCACCTTGGGTGAGCCGACATTAGGCGGTTCACCGTTCTCAAGCGAGAACATTGAGGCCAAGGTCCTCTGCGCAATTCTCTTCCAAATCTCATGCGAGTCCTTTGGTGTTGAACAAGGACGGCTCGAGAACATCGCTCATGCGATTGGTCGATGTCGAAACACCATCAAGAACCGCCTCAAGTCCCTTCGAAAGAAGGTGGCGTCTGGTGAGCTGGTTGACTTTGGTGTCTTGCAGAAGAAGCACTGAATCGTGAGATGGATTATCTCATTAAGGAGAGGTTCGTCCAGCGATACATGACTCGATTGCTCGTTGTTGGAGTTTTAGTTGTCCTGATGGTTTCTGTTGTACCTGTAGCGCATGCTGCGGAGATTAAAGAACTTGAAACAGGCATGCTCTTTGGTGGACTTCATGGAATGGCGAATGAGACCATCGTCGTCAACAGTAGCCTAGAAGATCTTCCTGCAATTGCTGAAGATTACACAGCCACCTGGTGTGGAAATTGTGTTGAAGTCGGCAATGCGCTCGAGACTGTGGCGGAGAACATCAGCATGGAGATCTATGCTGTTCATCGGAACATCTACGAGACTCAGGATCCACTAGGCAACGAGAATGTCGACGCACGCTTTAGGGACCGATACGATATCTATGCGCCAGAATTCAAACCTCCTGTGGCCGGTATCAATGGCAAGTACTCCCTTCGTGGTAGCAACCCTGTTGGTGATTCTCTGGAATCTGACTTTGCAGACTTAGCATCACAACCGCGTAATCTTGGAGATGGTTCCGTCACAATGACATGGACACCAACGGGTGATAATTCAGGAACTGTCGCTTGGAGCATTGATCAATCAACCAGTGCAGTTTACAATGTAACCATATGGATGGTCGAGAAAGAAGCTTACTTCCCAGATGGTACAAACAACCAGATCTACTACCATCACATTGTTCGTGAAATCATTGATGTGGGAACTGTTACTGAAACTGGACTGAGTACGGGAACTGAGCAGATTACCTATGCCGATGCATACGATGATGATGACCTTGAAGTCCATATCATGTTCCATGAGTACATCGAACGTCCTGAAATACAAGACGAGACCCCAACAGAACCTACCTCAGAGGATACACCCTTCCTCTCCATGCCTTTGACGATACTTGCCCTTCTTGCAGTAGCCCTACGGCGACAGGATCAGTAGAAATCAACCATGTTTGCGTGAAGTCGAGCATCAACTTCTGGCATGCGATCAGGCGGACGTCCCACCTCGATGAAACGAAGAACGTAATCATCGATGTTTGCAAATCCAAACTCTTCGGTCATCGGTTCCATGAGTTCTCGCAACGCCTGTCGAGGATCTGCAATTGGGAAATCTCGACGGATGAAGACTTGGTTTAATTGACGATAACGTGCATGTCTGTATCCCAAAATCTCAAGGATTCGGCGAAGTGCATCTTCTTCTTGGGCAGATCGGATGGTTAGTCGCAAACGACATCCTTGCATCCGGAACATTCCACGCACACCACCGAGTTCGACCTGATGGCCAATCGGTTGCAGCGAAAGTGCCTCCCACACCAGTGGCATCGTTCGATACCAGCGATAGAATTGATCATCTTGACGAGGCTCTCTGGGTTCTTCTTCATTCTGAAACGGGGGATTTACAACAAGATTCTCTCGGATTTGTTGCCATCGAGGGAAGATGACTTGTTGTTGCAACCTCTGACGATAAAAATCTCCTTCTAAGATTTGATCATCATCAAATTCGTAATCAAAATCTGGATTTAAGTGGCCAGGCATATCGAAACCAACTTCCCGACCGGGACGTTGTTTCCAGTCTGCAACAATTTCCTCATCAGTCATCAATTTCAAAGAACGGAATGCGATTGGTTCTTCTTCTTCCCCATCACCAAGGAGAAGACGATGAAGATGAAATCTGTGTTGCTTCCCAGATCGCTTGTAGAAGTCTTCTGGGTCCGCCCCTGTGTCTTTTTGAGCTACCCCGATTGGTGGCTGGGTCAGCAAATGCATCTGCAAACTATTCACCCGTTTCGAAGTCGTGACATCTGAGAGAAGCGAGAGTATGACAATTGCAATGGTATCCCCTATCGGGATATCTTTGTGGTAGTTTCCTGTATGAATGCAAATCGAATGCCGATGCGTCACAGTCTTTCCAACACCATGAATTTTGAAAGGTGCATTGTGTGCACCACGACCAATTCGAACCTCGTAGAAATGGCCAAGCATCCCTCGAACGAGCATGCGGTCTCGATGAACCCAGGTATCGTTCGGGAATTGTTGAAGAACGCCTCGCAAAAATTGCATTGAACGGCGGAAGGGGACATTCGCAGTCTCAGCATTTTCATATGCTGCCGTCCAATTCATCTGCGTAGCAATGAGCCATTCGCCTTCTTTGGAACCGTGTGGGGAAGATCCCCATGAAATCAATCCAGCCAAGAGGCCTGGCACGAAGGGAATTTTTGCTCGGCGTACACTTCCATTCTTCGCCAATGTTCTAAAACAGAGATTTCCCTTAGAATTGACCATAAATGGGAAACTAACATTTGCATGTTTCACGGATTCTGACAACTCAATCCAACGTTGAACCCAGGGCCATTGTGAAGGCGGAATCGCCCTATTTTCTTGGTTCCGAATAAAGCGCCGTGCAAATTTCATCCGTTGTCTTGGTCGACGACCTGCCATTCGTTCCATCAAGTGGGACGACCAATCAGACCCGTCAGAAAAGAGTGGTTTCTTTTTACGGCGCTCGTTTTGATCTAAGAGAAACGATGTTTGGACAAATACATCAAAGGGAGAAAGGAGTTCACGTTCAAATTGTCCAAACAGTCGATGGTAACGCTGTAGGATTCGTCGAGGGCGTCCTTGAGGATCGAGTGTTTGGTACAACCCACTCAACGCTAAGAAGAGCTTGACGAGATCCCAACCTTTGCGTTCTTCAGGATTCAGGAGAAGCAAGAGGTACTGCTCCATCGGAATTCGAGCCTCGTGAATCCGCCCGTCGATGGTCATTCGTCCATCGATAAATGCGAGAAGCGTTCCATCCCACATCACGAAGCCTTCCTCAAGGCGTTCCTTTTCGTAACCAGAATAACCTGTTTGCTTTTCGAGTTTTTCAATAAAGATGGACTCTTCTTCTTCGGGAAATGGGGAGTGGCGGACGGGATCTTGATCCGCCTCATCAAGACGGGCCCAGTCAACATCGGGCGTATGATTCATGAAGCGTTCGAGATTTCCCCAGCGCTTTTTCAATGAACGAACTGGCCCGCCAAGGACCGATGCCATGCGTTGATGGACTTCAAGAGGCAACGATGGTGCCCATTTACTCTCTTCGGTCAATTCGATGCAGCGTATGCAGATTGGACAATTCGTTTCAGTATTTTCATTTTGGCAGATGCCACAGGCTTCCCCAATCATGGGGATACTGAATGTCGAGGTGTTAAAAAGTTTCAATGAAGAGATGACAACGCTTCAATGACGTTTTTTACATCTTCATCCGTGATATGAAGATGTGTTACAATTCGACAATGTGTTGGAGAAATATCGAACATATCGATGCCTGCCTTTGCCATTCTTTCAGAAACTTCACTGGCCGAATGATCGTTCGCTGAGAAGTAGACCATGTTGGTTTGGACGGCGTTAAGGTCAACCGATACATGATCCATTTCATCGATTGCTTGTGCGATGGTTAATGCTCGACGATGATCTTCTTCCATCCGTTGAACGTTATTTTCAAGGGCATAAATCCCTGCCGCAGCAAGAATTCCAGATTGACGCATACCTCCACCAAACATCTTTCGCCATCGATGCGCTTGTTCAATGAATTCAGTCGATCCGACAAGAACAGAGCCTACAGGTGCTCCAAGGCCTTTGGAAAGACAAATGGATACTGAATCATAATCTCGAGTCATGCGAGGCAAAGGCGTCTTGGTGGCAACTGACGCATTGAAAATTCGAGCACCATCGATGTGTGTTGAACAGTTCTTTTCCTTCGATACCTCTGCAATCGCATCGAGAACGTTTTGCTCATAACACGTCCCTCCTCCACGGTTCGCTGTGTTTTCAACACAGACAAGACTTCCATCTGGATAATGCGATTGTGAACCACGTTGTTTTCGAATTGCCTGTTGAACAAGTTCAGGCGTAAGAAGACCATTGACTCCTTCCGGAAGAGCAACGCTTGAACCGCACAAAGCAGCGTATCCACCCCCCTCATAAAGATAGATGTGGCTGTAACGCTCGGTTACGATCTCATCACCAGGGACTGTGTGTGTCTTGAGTGCGACTGCATTCGACATCGTTCCTGATGGAACAAAGAGACCCGCTTCTTTTCCACACATTTCCGCAACCATTGCTTCAAGGCGCTGAACTGTTGGGTCGTCGCCTAAGACATCATCGCCTACTGCAGCATCTGCCATTGCTTGTCTCATCGGTGCAGTCGGTTGAGTGACTGTATCCGAACGCAAATCAATTCGGTTCGATTCAATGTCTCGCATGGTTGCTCCACATCGTTGCCCATGTTCAAGGAATCGACTTAGAGCAATTTCAATTCACCAGTCAACGCATCCAATTTTTCTTCTTCATCAGGCCCCAAGGCAAGAACTGTGTAAGACCCAGCAGGAATCTGTGTATGCCCTGCATCATGAATCTTTGAAGTTAGAATCTGATGGTGTTTGGCTTGTTGTTCAATCTGCTCAAGTTGACGAACATCATTCGCTTTAACACAGACTTTTTTCTGTCCAGTAGAAAGCCATGCATCAAGCAGTTCTGGACGAAGTTCTCCTGATTGGAGCGTCGCTTTAACTGCAGCATGACCGACTTGGGCGCCAATTTTCCCCTTACCCATTTTCAATGCGTGATTGATGACAAAGACCATTTTCAATGGTTGATCGTTTTTCACAAAGCGTTCAAATTTGGGTGCGGTGATTCGGTGCAGAAACGAGCGGATCCCCATTCAATCACCTCATTCGTACGTCTTCAATTCTCCGAAAAGTGAATCCATGGTGTGACGAGGGGCGGGCCCCACACCAAGAACCGTTACCGTCCCAGGAGCGACTTCTGTCAGCCCAGCATCTTTGATGAGTGCAAATGGAAGTGACGCTTCTTCTACCAAATTAAGGAAATACTCGATCTCTTCTTCGTCATCGACTGCAAGACAGATTTTTCGAGATGCAGATTCTTTCCAACGCTGAACCATTCTTGAATGCGTTTTCTTTGCACGCTGAAGTGATGCAACGGCAGCGTGAGCGCACTGAACTGCGAGTTTACCTGCTGAGAGATTGAGATCCGTGCGACATAGAAATGCCATTGTGGGTGGATCAGAAAGTGCTGACATGCTCACTCTCCTGCTGAATGAGTTCACTGTTTGACCGGTTCATTTGCAGGATGCGATCGAACCACTGGCCAAACCACATTGCGAAGAACAGGTTGCCAAGGAAGTGGAGTACATCGAACAACAGTCCATTGACAAGATAAAGACCAAACTCAAGTGCTGACATGCTTGAATCAATGATTGAAAGTGATACAATCAAACTGAATACAGGCACACTCCACAATGCTGAGAAAGCGAGTTGCGTCATTGATAGGTTTCCATTTGCATCATGGACGCTGATTTGCGAGGCAACAAGGGCGACCGTTCCCCATCCTAAGATTTGGAACAAACTCCACCAACCATGACCAAGTACGGCATTGCTCGCAAGCGTCACAAGAACTGCGAATGCAAAACCTCGTTGTGCTCCGAATTTTGAACCGACCAGAACAGCGAGTATCGTTACCGGCATGACGTTTGGAATGAAGCTCATCGCAATACGGGAGACTGAAGCAATTGCAACGATCAGAAACAGTGGCCATAACCATGTATTTCCATCCTTTTGAGGTTTCACCAACAACCAGATGGCGATGAAGAAGAGTGTCGCATGAGCCAACAACAAGACTGTGGGAGATACGGTAGGCCCGTGCGTACCTATCGCGCTCAGCATGCTCCTCCGAGCCGACGGACAGCCTTGAGTGTTACCGCTCAAACAGGTCGCCATTCGACGATTGAGGTTTCACCAAGTTGTGCTTCAGCCATACCGACAGGGCTTCGTTTTCCATCGATTGTGAATTCCCACCCATCCCCAGCTGACTCGTTGAATGCAACCATGTATGCGCCCAGATATTGTTGCTCGACTTGCGTTTGAATGCCCAACTCTTGACAGGCAAGCATGGTCAATTCATACACGGTATCTTGTGGCTCTAAACCTCCTATGGCTCGCTCTTCACCATCGATTTCAAACACAATAACTTGGGTCTGTTTCCATTCATTCGGCCAGGAAGCGTCCCATTCTATTTCATTCGCAAGCGTGGTCTTTTCTGCCAATTTAACCGATAATTCTGGTACAACAGCAATAGCCAACACAAGGAAAAATGCGGACCCGATTTTCATCATTTGAGCCCAGTCAAGCATAGAAAAAGAACGGCACAGAAGAAGAAACAAGCCGAGGATTGCAAAATAATGGATGGTTTGAATGAGACTGCTATTCTCTGAACGTACTTCTTCAGACGGTGATTCTTGATGCGTAACTTGGAGAATGCCGGCATCATTTCCAAGTGCAAGGATCCCTTCAGAAAAGCCCGGAGCTGCTGTTCCATAGGTATCAAAAGACGTATGTTCCATGCGAATCAATGACGTTTGATTGAAGACGCCCCATCCTCCATCGGGTGTATTTGACGGAGCCCATATCTCCACGGATGAATTGGAGATCCTCAGACCCAATTCGCCATATGAGCGAAAGGGCACCGTTGATTCAATGGAACATGTTTGCGTGTCGCAAAGTATTGAAATCCATTCATCGATTGTTGATGCATAAATTCGGTCTCCATGCATCAAAGGCATTGCTGGTGAACCTCCAGCACTTCCGATAAGTGATCCATTGAGATACATGGATGAACCTGTATTGGTTTGCATATGCACAAACAAACCGTGACGTGTTTCAATGGGCGCATGACGAATCTTTCCTTCTCCCAAATACGTTGTCGAAACGGTTCCATTCCGAGCAATGGTATGGAGGTGTCCTGATTCGTCTCCAATCACATAGCCATCCTCGGTTATCGAAACACCATTTCGCCACCCTACATTGCCAGTATCGGCATCAAGCAGTTGATCCCCATTTGCAAGACAGAAACTTGCTATACCTGTACGCGTCGGAACGATGATGCGATCATCTTCCAGAGCCATTTGCCCAGTGATGCCAAAAAGTTCGACCTCTGTCTGATTTTCCCATAGGATTGAACCATCGTGTGGCGAATGTGCCGTCACTTTACCATCAACCCAACCAACGATGAGAAGATCTTGCCAATCGCCACAGTCTCCAGTTCCTGACTCAACAAAGAATAGCGGCGCCATATCGTGTTGAAGCGATGTCTGTGAAACATAGGTCCAGCGTTCTTCTCCAGTATGAACATCAAAGGCTGCTACAACGGGCCGGTCATCACTACCTGTCCAGAATCCCGAAGTTCTCACATACACTGTATCATCGATTATGAGCGGTTTGGTTGTAATGTAACCCGCATCAAACTCATGTGTCCAAGTGGTTTCTGTCGATGCTTGAGCAAGCGGCACACAGAGAATGAGAATGAGAAGAATCGATGGCACTCGCATCATGAATGCCTCTGGATGATTGCCCGTAAGACTGCACTGACTTGCTTTCCATCAACACCCGGACATGCTCCCATCACCACGCCCATCAGAGGACCCATTGCACCCATACCGCGTTCTTTCACGAAATCGATACGTTCGAGAACAATGCCCTCGACGATTGATTCAAGATCGCCAATCTCGGCTGGAACGAGATCATTCTCCTGAGCGAATGCCTCGACCTCCCCCCTCGTAATGTGCTTGCTTTGAGCAAAATGTTCCACAACTTGTTCAATACCTTCCCGGGTGAGACCATCGTTTTCTCGTACGGAGAGAATACAAGATAGGACCGTAGGAACGACTGTTTCGTGTTCAAGAAGAAGTGTAGCCCATGCCTTACTTTTTGTTTGGTGATGATCAAAGAAATCATCATCCAATTCTCTTGAAAGAAGTTGTTTGCATTGGTCTTCAGATAACTCAGTTTGCTTGAGTCGTTCCATTCTCTCATCTTGACGCATCGGAAGATTATCGATGACGTGTTGCCAGTGGGATTTGGTGATTTGGATTGTCGGTATATCCGTTTCAGGGTACATTCGTGCGCCCCCTGGTAACGGTCGCATCGGTGTTGTGGTACCATCTTCAGGCGCTCCCTTCTTGACAACGACATTACGAACCTCTTGAGGAAGTCGGTGGTAGGCCAATCTGGCACGTAATCCGACCGATTCAAGCGCCAATTGTGCTTGCCATTCTGGAGCGAGACAGAGAACAAATGCATCACTGGATGATAAGTTCAATTCATCCCGTACGGATTGAACATGCTCATCTTCGATACCATAAGCAGGAAGTTCGTCAGAATGGAAAACACCGCGTACACCTGCAAGTTTTGCAGCGCCTGCCAATTCTCTCCCCAATCGAGGTAGTTGTGAACCTTCTGAATCCAATACCTTTGAACCAATCTTTCCTGCAAATCCAGGAAGTGGTAAGGCGAGCATGATGTATCCTGATTCGAGACCTTGCTTCACCATACGGCTGTCGCAAGATGAAAACGAGGTTGTAACATCACTGCATTCCAATGGAATGTGTGATTCGACCACTTCCATAACATTCGATTCAACGTCCGCATCATCAAGACGTCTGTCCTGTGGAAGTGGTGGCAGGGATTGTTCGGAACGCAATTCATTCGCCAGTCGATACATGTGCACTTGACGAACCATCTCCAAGCGAACGATGCGTGGTATCCAAGCAAGATCTTGACATCCCTTGATCTCGACTCGATCGCCACATGCGACACTCACGTTCAGATCCTGACGAATCGAGCCTAGACCTCGACGAACACGCCGTGTATCTCTCAATGTTCGACCCAAGGCTTGAGCCGTTTCTTTTGCATGTTCTGGAGACTGGATGTCCGGAGATGTTGCAATTTCAATGAGTGGAACGCCGAGACGGTCAAGATTGTAGATGACTTGTTCTCCATGATCTGTGGAAAGACTGTCCAATTTGCGAGCACTGTCTTCTTCCAAACAAAGTACATCGATACCAACATCTCCCGTTTGGGTTTTGAGAACACCATCCGAAGAAATGAGTGTTGTTCGCTGAAATCCGCTTGTATTTGATCCATCAACGACCGTTTTACGCATCGTTTGTAAAGCGCCGAGAGGTTTTGCTTGAAGCATAGCAGAAACCGTCAATGCAACATCAAGAGCATCTTCATCATGGGATAATGGTGGGCTTTCATCCAATTCAATCAAGCCAGAATTTGGTGATTGGATATAGACGAATGAACGGTTACGTCGCTTCTCAAATCGTGCAGCAACGTCGACTTTTCCACCTTCTCCGCTCGCAAGACGGAGTTTGCGTGCGTATCGAGGCCAATCGTTTGGCACGGTATCGATGGTCACATCGTAAAGCATGGATGGTTGACGCGAATGGAGTTTACCTGTTGCAAGTTGCTGGTGGACTTCGATACCACACATGAATCCCAATTGTGCTGTATCAAAGGTCGATGCATCCGTCACATCACCTACCGGTTCTCCTTGGACGACATCTGCCATGAACATTCCAAGCATCTCCACTTCATGAGATGATTGCTTCACATCTAGACAATTTGCAAGGTATCGTAACCCGTTGGGCGCATAAGACGACCGTTTTGGTTGAGTTTATCGATGACTTCCTCGGCTTTTTCTCTTGGAATATCGAGGCGTTCTGCTTCATTGAGGACGTCAATCAGTTGGGCGTAGCCATCACCATTGGCGGACAGACGTTCAACAATGTCGAGAATGGTTCGTTCAGCATGGCGAGCCTTTCCTTTTTGATTGGAAGCGATCGCTGTTTCATCGAAATTCTCACCCATCAGATCGTATCTCCATGTCTTTGTCAGACGTACAGCTCGCTCAGCATCTTCGATGGTTGCCGTTTCCGACAGTCGAATGCGGGCACTCGCTTCGGCCAATCGTGCGAGAGCTTCCAATGCACGCGCAGTGATGGCGACTGAGTCCTGATATTCACCGGACTGTTTACGTGTTGAAACATAGTAATCGATGATGTGCTTTTTGGCTTCCTCATCCAAATTTGGATGGACTGTTCGCTTCGCGTATGCAACGTACTTGCGGATAAATTCTCGATGAAGGTGCCCATCCGTATGACTTGGTTTGGTCATGACTGAGCTCAGTTTACGTGGGTCGGGTCTTGATCCCTCATTAACCAATAATTCACTTGTACCGGAGAGTCTGTTGTCAACAATGTGCCCTGCAATCTTCGCGTCCTTGTCTTCTGAAGGCTCATCTGTCAGCAACCAAATGACATCAAAACGAGAGATAAGTGGTGGAGCGAGGTTGATTTGCCCGGTAAAGGGAACTTCTGAAACAGGTTGGAAACGGCCTGCCTTTGGGTTCGCAGCGGCCAATACGGCGCAACGTGTGCGAAGGCTTGCATTGATTCCAGCTTTTGAAATTGAAATTGTTTGTTGTTCCATCGCTTCGTGCATACTGGATCGATCGGCTTGATTCATTTTGTCGAATTCGTCGATTGCAGCCAATCCCTGATCGGCGAGAACGAGGGCGCCCGCTTCCAATGTCCAGCGTCCGTCAGCGCTCGCATCTTGAACTGCAGCTGCAGTCAAACCAGCGGCTGATGCGGACATACCGGAGGTAAATCGACCGCGAGGAGAAATGTTGCCCATGTAGGCAAGAAGTTGCGACTTTGCAACACCAGGATCACCCATCAAAAGGATGTGAATATCTCCACGGTTTCGTGTTCCATCTGGATTGAGTCGCGCAACACCCCCAAACAATTGCAACATGAGCGTTTCTTTGATCTTGTCCATTCCAAAAATGGAAGGAGCAATCGACTCAGCGATTCGCTTGTAAACATCTTGATCGGCTGCAAATGTTTTGATTTCTGCTTCTTCCTCATCGGAGACAACTATTTCCTCCAATGCAAGGTTTTGACGTTCAAGCGATTGAACGCGCATGAAGATATCAAACACAGGGGTGTCCTTTCCAAACTTGCGTTGCGAACGAATGAACAAAACGCCGTTGGCTTTGACTCGATCGCCTGGATTGACCTTTCCAGTGAGGTCATGTTCTGCTACACATGAAATGCGTTCAGGCTGGACGCCTCCGCGAACCTGTTCAGGTAGTTCCTGCAGTTCAATAAACTGTGAATTCGTTAGTGTTGAACGTTCTTGCAATAATTGGAAGCGTGTTTGGCGATTGGTCAAGCCACATCCACCATCGATTTGTGAACACTCCATTGGCGTGATCAGTTCCTGTTCGTTGGGTTGCTGAATGATGGTCAAATGTTCGCACGCGACACATTTGAACGTTGCAGAATACATTCGAGGACGAACACCAGAGATTTTTGTTACCACGGCATCAATGGAAATCATCAAACCGATATCATCCGAGCGAAGTTGGGAAACGGTGCGAACCTGGTCGCTTGGAAGGTGAACAATACGCACCCATGGATTGATTGTACCATGGCCCACATCAGCGAGTAACTCTCGAAGGGCTCTGTTTGATGCATCATCATGCAAATCTGGTTGTTCAAGAATACTTTGAGCAAAAGTTGGATCAAATCCTTCGATGGTCCGATATGAAACCTCAAGACTCTGGACATCCGGCCAAAGTTGAGCGATGTTGTGGACATCCTCGGTAAAATGTGCATGCAGAAGTGTCGACCATCGCGCTGTCAAATCAAAGTCTTGAATCATGTTCGCACCACACTGAGGAATTAGATATGGACGGCTACCGTTCTTAATGGTTCCATTGCAATTTATGCGCCCCTTCATTTCCACTGGAAAACGCCATACATTCATACATGCTTTCTCATCGAAAACATACAGAAAGTGGAACGGCGCCAAACTCAATAGATTCATATCAAATCAACACGACGGTTTGCCATGATTATCTTCGCGCATGGACTGGAAGGGTCTCCGAACGGAAGTAAGATTCGTGCCTTACGCAATGCAGGTTTTGATGTTGTAGCGCCTGATTTTCAAGGGATGAATCTCGCTGAACGTGTGGACTTGCTGGAAGAAATTTGTTTGAAATATGCTTCGCAACGGCCTGTACTTGCTGGATCAAGTTATGGAGGATTGACTGCTGCAATCATCGCAATGAAGATGCCAGATGCATTTCGCGGACTTCTCTTGTGCGCTCCTGCACTTCATTTGATTGAGCCTCCTGTGGATGAGAACACTGTTCTTGTTGCTCCAAATGGATTGAAGACGGTCATCATTCATGGCCTTGAAGACGATATTGTCCCCATTTCGTGCAGTATTGACTACGCAGCTCGCTCGGGGAATGATGTCGTTGCATTTCATCAGGTCAATGATGGCCATCGCCTTGCTGAATCGCATCAAGAGATTATCGACGCTGCCCAGTTGTTGAGTGGCGAGACGATTGATTCATGAATTGGCTCGTTTTGGAAAACGTATGAGCGACCCTATGGACTACGCTTCAAGCGGTGTCGACATCGATCTTGAAGGAGCGGCTGTCGCTTCGCTCATCGGTTCGTTGCAACGTTCGACACGAAAGCCGGGAACGACTGGTGCACCTGTTGATTTGCCTGGTGGATTTGGAGGCCTCATCGAATTCGGTAATCATCTCTTGGCCTTAGCAACAGATGGCGTAGGAAGTAAGTTGCAAATCGCTACTGAAGTCAAAGACTGGAGCAGTGTAGGGATTGACTGCATGGCCATGAATGTGAACGATTTACTGTGTGTCGGTGCTGAACCCATCGCTTTTGTCGATTATATTGCAGTTCCAAAGCCCGACCCTGAGGTGCATGCTGCGGTCGGCGCATCGCTCGCAAAAGCATGCGAATTAGCAAATGTTACACTCGCTGGCGGAGAGACTGCATCGCTTCCTGGAATCGTTACAGAACTCGACCTTTCTGGAACTGCTCTCGGCTTCCTTGACAAGGATTCTGCGATCACAGGCGAGCGTCTGCAGGCTGGCGATGTTCTCATCGGCTTACCATCATCAGGCATCCATTCAAACGGATTCTCGCTCGTTCGAAGCATCATCGGACGGGTAGGTCTTGGCTATACAGATCAATGCCCCTTCGATGCACATTTTGATGGACGATCGCTTCCAGAACAACCTGTTCTTTCCGATATTTTGTTGATTCCGACCAAAATCTACTGCGAACCCATCGTCAAGTTGCTTCAACACCTCAAATCAACGCAAGGCTCAGTTCATGCCCTCCATGGTATTGCCCACATCACCGGAGGAGGTCTCTCAAACCTCTTGCGATTGCACGGCCACCTCGGATGGCACATCGATACGCCAATGCCGATTCCTCCTGAATTTACATGGCTTCAGCAAGCAGGAAACGTGACAGATTTGGAAATGCATCGTACCTTCAATATGGGGCTTGGGATGGTCCTTGCTGTTGAAAGAGAACAGGCAGATGCAATCCTTGAATTCATCAAAACATATGAGTCGAATGCAGCCATCATTGGCGCAGTTCATGACAATGGACACAAGGTAACACATCAGAATCCTGATGTTTTCTTCGAGCATTATTGAAGCGGTGCGGTCAAGAAGAGGAGCCATCTCGTCCAAGCATGGGCGAGTCATTTTCAGGACAGGATGTTCCTGATGATTGGCCTGGCCATGTATGGTGTGAAGGACGTACATTTGTTCACTTGAAAACAAGTCAAGAGCGTCCAACCCATATGCCTCGAGGGCCTGCTACAAAATCCGGAACGGGTTTCATGAATCCTGCAATGGCACCAGCGCGTACACGTTCGGTTCTCTTGTTGCAAGATGCGCTCGAACATGGTTGGATCAATGGAGATCGCCCAGTTCGGGCTTTGGATGCACTCTGTGCTACAGGAATTCGCGTTCGACGATGGAGAAACGAAATCAAATCGGATTTGCAAGACTACTTGCACATAACTGCCAATGATCTTGACCGCAAAGCACTCGATTGGGCTTTGAATTCAACCAATTCTGATCATGAAATACCAATTCCTCAATCGATTGATGATGAACAAGTTCAACCACACTTCATCGAAAAGAATGGAATCAAGTTTCAAAATCAAGATGCGCGTTTAGCGATGATTCAAGGGTCGTTTCAATGGATTGACATCGATCCTTTCGGTTCACCAGTGACGTTCATCGATGCTGCATTGCAGGCGCTCGGGCGAGTAGGTGTTCTCGAAGTGACGGCAACCGATACTGCTGCATTAACTGGTTCTTCTGCGACTTCAGGTATGCGTCGGTACGGTCACAAAGGCATCGTTGATTTGTATGCTCATGATGATGCTATTCGGGTTCTTCTTGGAACCATAGCAACACGTGCTGCACAACTTGACCGCGCTATCGAGCCTATCCTTGCGTTGTTCGATGGCCATCATGTTCGAGTTTCCGTACTCGTTCGGAAGAGCAAGCAGGGAGCAGATAAGACTCGAGAACAAATGGGCTGGAGAGTTCGTTGTGAAAACATTCCATACAAATTCACGAAACAACCGACAATCGAAGAAATGCCTCAATCGAGTGGCCCAATGTGGATTGGACCGTTATGGAATGGTGATATCTGTTCTCGACTTACCGAAGAAAACGCGGTCAAGACATGTCTTGCTCAACCTTCTGATTTAGAACGAGGAATCCCAATCGGACTCGAATGGAGCGAGTCTGACCAACTGTATGCAGAACGTGAGATTCGACGTTCAGTGCGTCATATTGCGCAAGCAGCACCTTTGCTATCATCGGAACACCTGTTGCTCGCATTCGATCAACTACCTCGATTCGCTGGCGTGGGTTCATTACCATCGATGGAGCGACTTATCGATACTCTCAATGAAGCTGGTCATTTGTCAGCAAGAGTTCCCGATCTTCGGCCGTTTATCGCAACGCATGCACCATTCGAAACGGTTCTTGAGACCATACGAACTATTCTTTCAGCCGAATGAGGGATCATTGATTGCATCGTCATCATCGGGCGAAGGCAGCAACGGTGTAGCGCTCTCAATGATTTCTTGAACAGATTGCTCAATACTTCGAGCATTTTCAAGCATCGCCGATAATGGAATTTCTTTCCCGGTCATTTCTGTAATGGCTTCGATAGCAACAGCTGCAGCACGAACATCAGGATACATTGGACTCGCTTCAGAAAGCAAAGCAGTGATATCGAGATTGAGCCGATCACCTTCACTCAAGAGGAATCCAGTAATTCCAGATACAATACCACGTTGAATCGTCTGTAAATCAAGCGATTTCAATCGATCTCTCGCTACAGCATTCGCCCCAACTGCGAACAAGCCCTCACCTTGAATTTGTTTTTCGGGCTTGAGAATTCCATCGATGATGATCAATTGATCAAAGCCTCCTACTCTGAACCACTCAAGAACCGTTGAACCAAAGGCAATATCTTGTTCCTTCTCAAATTGAATTTCAGCAGTAAAAACACCAATTCCATCGCCTTGGTAAACACGAACTGGGTGTCGAGGCACTTCATTTTGAATCAAAGCGACAGCTGGAAAGTTCTCATCCATAACCGTCCCTAGTTGTGTAAGATTGAGTGATTCAATGATGTGAGAAGCGGCAATAACGCCGACCATTCCTGCCGTAGTAAAGCCACAGATTGCGACGCCACCTGTGGTCGGGTCAACACCTGAACGAAGAACAAGGTCATACGTTCCGAACTGTTGTTTCATACTCAGGCCTCGTTTTGCCGGTCGCCTCGTGTTTGAAAAAATTCTCGGCGCTCATTCTTGATATTCGGACCAGTCTTCTGCGCCCTCTTCACGGTACCACCATGTTCCGACTTCATCTTCGTACCATTCTGTTCCATACTCATCGACGGAAATGCCATCGTCGTCCCCAGATGCTTCTTCAACAGCCACCTCGCTCTCTTCAGAAACTTCTTCTTCCACGACGTCGCCAGAATCGTCAACTTCCGAAATCAAGGCATCACCAGGACGTTCGATGACTTCAGGCTCGTCTGCGATTGTCTTGTCCTCAAACTCGTCGAGAGGTTTTCCTTCAGGAATTTCGATTGGTTCTTCTTCCTCTTCAATAAAGTCGTCCTCTTCGTAGAACGACTCATCTTCAAATGCTGCAGATGCTCTTCGATTCAAAACAACGTAGCCAGCGATTGCAAGTAGGACGACAACTGCACCAATGCCACCGTAAAGAGCCGTGTTAGACGAACTCTTCTCTTCACCGTCCGTGGTTGGTTCTTCGACATACAATGAAGCTGTCCACGTTACAGTATCGTCGGTGTATTGGTCAACGAGATCATAATCAGGGGAGCTTGTTCGCAGTTGAATTGTAAATTCCTTTTCAACATCAACGTCTTTTTGTCGAGCCCAAAGCGGGTCCTCGTATTTTGGAACAAAGGCAACGGTTTCAGATTCATTGGCTGCAATGCTTATCGTTCCAGGCGTTTTGAACAACGAAGGAGATGAGGTCACTGAGACAACAACGTTGACTGCAAACGGGTTTGGATTTGTGATAACACATTCAATCGAATCATCAGCATTTTGTTGATTGGTCAGAATGATTGAACTTTCACAGCCGATAGTTGCCGATTCAATCGATGTCGGAGCCCAGACTTCTTCTGTTTGGTTGTCAGTTTCATTTTCCTGGATTGGAACGGAATAAGCGTTCAATTGCACACCTATCATCGTCGTACCAAACATTTCTCGGTTACCAGAATCAACCATGAATTCAATTTTTGTCATGTTTACAAAAGTGGAAACGATACGGATCTTACCACTGGAAATCGTTTCGTTACCTTCCATAAGAGCATCCTGAGAACTGTCATCGAATGCTTGCCATTGGATCGTCGTACCTTCAAGTGATGCTTGATGTGCTGAATTTTGTTCAACTGCACTCAATGTGACGTTGATGTCAATTGCACTGTTTGCATCCATATCGACCGAAGATGGTCCTGCAAGTTGGACTGTAATGCCCGTACCCATGGAAGATTGGGCTGTTGCACTTGCGAAAGGTTGCGTGTTTGGAAGTTCAATGCTCTGCATTTCGACCTCGATATCCACTTGACCCTGACTTGTTGCGGAATAATCGAGTAGTGTTTGTGGGATGAGTACGTCATGCAAATCTTCAACATCGATAGGAGTCCATTGGCCGCTTGAATCTGTTTGTCCATTCAAGACAAATTCTTCATCACCATAGGTCATCGTTAACTCGAGGTTAGCGTTTTCGATTGCAATTGGTTGCTGCGCTTCATCGAGATAGTACGCATCAACATGAATGCTCATTGGACTTGTTGATTCCAGTACCGGGCTTGTTGCTCCGGAAGGACCGGATTCCACAACCACATCCAATTGACTACTAATGTACGAATTGTTGAATGCTGTCGTTGGACCTGCAAATGGTAACGCTAGCGATGCGTTGTCATACTGATCAATTGCTGCTACAGCAACCCAGTATTGTTGCCCGTCTTGTATCTCCTCTGAACTGGTGCTTCCTGTAGCATCTGAATACGCACTGGTGTGCGTAATTTCAAGTTCGGTCGTTGATGAAGAGAGGGTCGAAACAGGTTGGTATGTTATCTCTCCGATAGTGTAGTCCTTCTCGCTGGTCAATTCAGTGGTAATGGCCGTGCCATCCAAATCGGATTGCGCGACATAGACTCTGTACTCTTCAACACCTGCATGTGTACTTGCATCCCATGTTACCTTCATTGGTGCTGAGGCTGTCTCAATGTCCAAATCAATGAGTTGTACATTGGTTACTGCTGTAGGAGCTGCGGGGTATGGAATCGTCACTTCAAGTGATTGCGAAAGGTTGCTGACGACACCAAATGAATGGATAGAACGGACGATATAGCCATAGGTTGAGCCAATATCAACATCGGAATCCGAATAGGAATTTTGTCCTATTACAGCATCATGCGGGGATGAGAAATCGTACGAAGAGGTTGATGACATTCGGAAGACTTGGAACTGTTGGAGATCGGAACCAAACTCACTAAGAGCCTGCCACTCGATGGTAACGCCATTTTCAGTCAATGTCTGAACGGTTAGAATCGGTGTTGGAGGCAACGCAAGATTCGGCGCTCCAAGGGTGTAATTCATGCTCAACAAAGTTGCATCAAATTGACCCGCCTTTGTCGTCTCTACAGGTAGGGTAATCGTGAACGATCCCGATCCAGGGAGCATTTGTTGGTTGAGTGAATTGCTCAATGAACCGATAATCCCGGCACTTGTTTTTACTTGAAATTCAATATCATAAGCAATGTCAAGGTCTGTGAAATTCGCTGTTCCATTTGAGTTGCTTGATAGTGACATCATGTTGGTCACCATTTCAATACCATAACCATCCGAGATTCCAGGGTAGGCAGGTAGGAATGGAGCAATTGTATCTCGGATGGTATTATCCGCATCGGTTATTTTCAGCACACCGAGATGCGAAAGCGTCGTGCTTGCGTAGCCCTCAGCCCACAAATCATCATCACCATCAACATCGGTATCAAGTGAAAGATTGTGCCATGCTCCTATGAATACACCTTGAAGCGATTCACCAGCAAGCACGAATTGATCCATTAGGCCGTCGTGGTTGATATCTGAAAATTGGATGTCTCTCGGGACTGAATAAGGCGTCAATGGAGAATCACTGGGTGATCCAAGGCCGGTTGCAGATATTGAACGGAATCCAATATCGCCTTCGATTGTTGATGGATTTCCGTCTCCAAATTGGGCATTGGGTGTAAAGAGCGATGGGTTTCCATCGTTGTTGTGATCAGCTACAGTAGCATTCATTGAATCGAGAACATCCAATATTGCTACCTGATTCCACGAGGATTGATTGTTGACAATAATGACCGATTCTGTTTCTTTTGTAGTCAAGAAATCGATGTCTCCATCGCCATCGAAATCGCCTGCGACCGAATCCAATGTAAGGTTACGGAACTTCTGGATGTTAGCATTCAGTTGCCGGGTTACAGAATCATACGTGATCTCTGTAGCATCGTTCCATGCATCGGAGACAATGATGACGTTTTCACTTCGGTCGAAGAAATCCCCGACCCTTAGACTGCGCATGCTTGTTCGCCCCTGGCCGAAATTCCATCGAAAAACAGGAATGTCGTCATCTTGGCGAACGGCGTCAGTCGAACCATTAAACAACGTCAACGAAACAAGGCCTTGTCCTGAGTATCCATGAATGGTGATGAAATCTGGATAATTATCGCCGTTCATATCAGCGATTTGAACATCGATTGGACTGCTTGTAATATTGACGCTGAACGATGGATCATACGTCATTGTTGTCGAATTGAAATAGTGAATGCACATCATTGCGCTCCCTAACGAAAATGTGACTACGTCATCGTGTGAATCGTTGTTCATGTCTGCAATTCGCATCTGATCTGAGTTGATACACGTGGATGTCCAGCCAGTCAGATTGTATTGCATTGTTGTTGCATTGCTTTCAACAACAGCAAAACCTGTGTTTACTCCTGTGGTTGCATTCTGGGTTGAGAAAACAAAAGCATCGGTCATACCATCTGCATTTGAATCTCCGAGCAACATTTGTCGCACAGCACCGACTGCAATATACTGGCCATCTATTTCAGGCGTATATGTGATGTTTGCTTGACTGGATTGTAGAGTAGCGTTCTTCGGTAGCAAAATTGGAGAAGGCATGCCCGAACTATTGTTCAACTGAATTGTATCATAGATTGAACCTGTTTGAAAGGAATTTTGATGCGCCAAGTCGCCATAACCAATCCCAGAATATGCCCATATCGTGTCTCCAGTACTGCTGTTTATCCAAACGTTACCGGGTGTATCTGCCGCAGATTGACCCTCAACAACAAAGGAGGCATCTTGGAATGTTACATTTCGTTCAAGATCCAATTGCAGTATCGTTGATGTATTATTTCCATCGGATGTAACCGTAATGGATGCTGCTCCTCCTGTGAAGGAATTTACTTGCGTCGTACCACTCGCAAATGACTGCGGAACAAAGAGAAGTGGAGCAACAAACAACACCACGAGAAAGAGGGCTTTTTTATTCAATCGAGATTCTTGCATCATGCCACCTTATCGCGGACACGACAAACTTCTACTTCAAGTCGATGACTCAAATCGAGAAGATGGCCTCACTTGAAGCAGAGATGCACAAGACGGAATGTTAGGCGCTCATACAAACATTATCAATGAGAGGAATTATGGGTGATACTGATACGATGGTAACACAAGCCAAAATTTTCATCTCTGCTGGTGACTTTGAAATCGACATCAGCGGAGCAACTGTTGAAGTTGATGCTCGCTTGATTCAGATGCGCCATGACGATACCTGGTCAATTGTCCTGCAGCGTCTGAGAGACGCTCGGGATGCTGCTATCGACGCTGCAATTGATGCTGCACGAGAAGTTGGACTCCCAGAACGTGGGTTCGCTTTCCGTTCATTGGTTGACAACTGTTCCTTGGTCAAAAAACCAGATCAAGTCCTTGCGGCGATTCACTACCTGCGTGATGTAGAACGCATCAATGACAGTCCTCCACGGGTTGTCAATCAACTGTTTACCGATGCAGGAATTGAGCCACCTGGCAACCTCAGCTTGTACCTAAACAGGCTCAAAGAGCGCGGTCTATTGATGGTACCAATCGAATATGGGGATAAGAACAGATTTTCTCTCCTCACCGATGCTGGCAGGGCGCACCTTGACAAACAATCAACATCCTGAGTGAATTATGGTAATGTCTGGAGGAGGGGAGGGCGACCCCCGAGACGACCCCGATGAGTCAAAGACAGAACTCATCGATTGTTCCTACCAAAACCATGCGAAAGCCATCTTCAGGAAAGGGCGCCATCGTGGGTCAACCTTTCGAAGAGCCATTCTGGATGGTGCCGATCTCACAGAAGGAGACTTTTCTGAGTGCGACTTTCGGAGAGCTTCGATGGTTGAAGCCGATTTAATGAAATCAGCATTCGATGGTGCTGATTTTCGAGGAGCTGACCTCAGAAAAGCCCGATGCAATCTCTCAAATTTTCGGAATTGCAAATTGGAAGGAGCTGATTTACGCGGCATTCGTGGGAAATATGCTATTTGGCAAGGAAGCGATTGGTGGAATGCGATTCTAAACGACGACCTTGCCAAGGCTTTGGCGAAAAAATGGCCCCGTCCAACAGATCATTCAGACTCATCCTGAACAAGAACAACCTTGTTCGCCTCTTGAAACGCCAAACGGGCACGAGCGTTGATGAGCGGAAGAAGCGCCAACGCTGCAAAAAAGAACGTGCAGATTCCGCAAGTATATCCAAAATACTCAGCAGTATCTTGTATCGTTCCATTCAGATGCTTCTGTGCCGCATCATGAAAGACCATATTTCCTACAATACCCCCAAAGAAAGAAATAAGCGCTCCAGAAAGTGCAATTTTACTTCCAACTGGTTTCATTCGAAAGAGAAGTATGCCGCCAACAAATCCAGCCGCACTACCAAGACCTAAGGACACGCCACGAATGAGGTAGCCATTGTTCTCGTTCACTTCCTTGTGATACGATTGATAGGCATCGAAGGATATGTTGTCACCTTGTTGGTTCGGAGTTTCAAGAATCTCGGCCATGAATTCATCTGAGACCTCTTCTTGATTTGCAAGATCGAGGTCAGCTTTTGCGACAAGTGCAAAGAAAACTGAACAAACGATCAAGAGAATTGCAACTGTCTTTGGACCTTTGTGGTCGGGACGAATCGCAAACATATCGGCATCCGTTCCGTCATTCATTCGCTTCATCTCTCCCGCATGATTCGAGTCCATCTCGTAGGTGGCCCGGTATTGGCATTCGTTGCATTGAATCCATATTGACACATACAGTGACGTGTGTTGATGTCCAAAGCAATTCGTCGCGTTGATTTCGGAATTCATAACGCCATGTGCACGAGGATCCTCCTACGTTCTCAATCCAAATGGTTGCAGTAATCGTATCTCCATAACGTAACGGCGCATGGAAGTCTGCTTCAACGTGGACGACTGGAAACCCAATCTTTTGTTCAAGCAGTAGATCTGCATATCGAACACCGCATATACTAACCCAAGAATCCTCAAAAAAACGATGTGCAAGATCAAAGATTCGGGGATAATAGGCAATATTTGCAAGGTCGACCATTGGGAAATCAACCCCTCGCTCAAGGTGAACTGCCATATCCATTCCAAGGCTATCCGCATGATGAACTCTTGTACAGGCTTGCACATGAAGTTCCGTTGTGCTTATATCAAGTCGTCAGGTGGAACGAATACCCCGGCCCCTTGGGGTAGTTTGGATATCCTTCGACCCTGCGGAGGTTGAGACCCGTGTTCGAATCGCGGAGGGGCCGCCAACTCAAGATGTTGCTCGCTCTGCGGCGTCAGCCTCAAGTCGCTTTGCAACTGGTGCGTGGTGCTTGGCAACCTGTCGCATGAAGTATTCATCAGAAGCATACATCTCATCTTGGATAAGAACACGCGGGGAGTCTGAAAGCAATTCAACCAAGCTCAAGACATCGTCGTAATGGTAGCAATATTCGAACTGAGATGAATCTTGCACAACCTTCGTCCACTTTCGTTGATTCTTTTTCTTGAAATAAATGGTAAATCCATCGACCAATGGATTGGCGTCTGTTACTCGCCACTTCCATCCATCTGTTCCCTTGACTTCAACGGCGGCTTCTTCGGGCTTGAATTTAGCAGCGGTTGTGGATTCGATCCATGTCTTCATCGCTTTGGAAGCTGGACTTTCATTCAATCCATAGAGAAGGAGCATGGCTCTTCGCAGAGGACCATGTGCGGGGTGTTGGATAAATTTGTCATCGTTCAGCAGCATCAAGAAATACGAGTCGAGAATGTCACAGCCTGGCAGGTCTGCCACGTTCTTGTAGTCAGGTTGAATGCAAACAGATGTCTCTTTCCCCTTCGTTTCCCCTTTTCGGGTTGTTTTTGTTGTCTGTAGGCCACTTCCTCCTGCAAATGGGTTCTTCAATCGAGAAAGAATCGATTCAAGAGGAATGGTATACGTAGCAAGATTACCGAGAATAACGATGTTTTCCGCATCAAAGAGAATCCTATCTGGATTTTTGTTGATGGTTTTCATCAGATAATCGAACGATGTGTGCATTGCTTCGAAACTATCGTTGATTTGTCCTTGAAATTGCTCAAGCTTCTTTGTTTGGTATTCTGCCGAGGGCGAGGGGTACTCGATTTCTTCTTCAGCCATTTGAAATGTCTCGTCGTCCATGAACATCTCTCAATTCGAGAGTATTTGAACTCAAGATGGCCAATGGACAATTTCCCACTCTTGTTCCTCTGCAAATTTTTGCAGTGGTCCTTCTGGATTGACAGCAATCGCATGGCCACATATTCGCATAAACCACGAGTCAGCAAGCGTGTTTCCATAGCCATAACACTTGGACAAATCATGCCTATTAATCTCAGCATCCTTTTCCACAACAGGCACCTTTCCTTTTCGCCGTGGAACAGACCATCCTCGTTCAGATCCTGACAACCAACCTGAACGTGTTTCAGGCCCACACCCATAGACAGCATCCATGCCAAGAACGCGTGCCATGGCCTCAGCCATTGGTGCGACCGTCGCCGTCACCAGCACCAAACGATGGCCTTGGTTTCGATGCCATTCCAATCGATCCCACGCTCCTTGAGAGATTTTTGCTTTGAGCATCGATGTTGCGATTTCATCCGAATATTGCTCAAGTATGCGCCAGGACGCAAGCGAAAGGTGGCCGCGGTTTCGTAGAGCATCGTAAGGTGCCTTTCCTGTGAGAAGGCCAAACGTAGCTCCAAGGACCCATGCAACTGTTGCATGCGGAATTCTCCACGGACGTCGCTTGGCGAGAACACCCGTCAGTGTCTTCTCACTGGAAGCGTTGAGCAATGTACCATCGAGGTCGAAATATGCGGCTACTTCACTACCCTCGCCCATGGTTTGTGCACTTGAAATCAATTCAAGAGGTCGTCGGTTCAAATCCACCGAATCTTGAAAACAATCGGTACTAAGGGCTTAACCATGCAGCGAATGATCGTCATGGTTCTTGCAACCATGCTTCTTGTTCCATTCGCTGGATGTCTCGAACAAGATGGGGCAACAAGTGAGGCTGGAACGTTCTCCCTCAGTGTCGAATGGACAACAATACCGCTGGAATCAAAATCTGGATATTATGAAGACGAACAGAGCATTTCATGGGACGTAGCATCCGAATCCATCAGTGATCAGATAGAAGATTCAGGTGGAATTGTTGTTGGCGTATTGATGAGTCTCGATTATCCAAACGAGGATGAATCTCCAAATCCTGGCTTCTGTACGGGGCTCGAGAATAACGTGCCAGACACTGTTTCTGGCACGGTGAGCAAAAACGAGTGGACGTTGACAGAGAGTGGTTCGAACCCAGGGTCTCACGTTGTGAATTTGACTTGGCATAATCAATCCCTTTTGGAAATGGAGACAATTTCTGGGATGTCGAAGAGTGAGATTCTACAACAAATCGATTTTGGAATTGATGCGCTCGGTTCGTATAGTCTCACCATTCTTGTCGATGCTGAAGCCTACGACGGCGCAACATGCTCTCACACAGATAACGGAGAAGATGTCACAAGCTCCATTTCTCTCCTTGTTGTGGATGTGCAGTTGGAGGGAGATGAGGATGCAAGTGTCCTCTCAGTTGGAGAAGGAGCGATTTCAATACTCCTTTTCTCTCCTTGGTTTATTGGAATGTTCCTCTTAGTTGGTTATCTCTTTTCAAAGAAAGAGCGATACCATCTAACTGTTATTCTCGAAGAGGATGAAGCCATCGATGAATCTCGATCTTCGATCGAAGAAGGAAAGACATTGGTCGAAAGTTATCGGGCACGAGTGTTGACCCTCTGTGCACTGTACGTCGCACAGGGAATTCCATGGGGATTCATTACCGTGACGTTCGTAACTTATCTGGCCGTTGAAGGCGTAGGAGCGGGCCAGCTTGCGTTCTTGCTTACACTCGGAACGCTTCCTTGGTCGGTTAAATTCCTCTGGGGGCCAATTATCGACCGTTATCAATTCCCAGAAATGGGCAAGCGAAGACCTTGGATTTTGATCGCACAAACTGGAATGATCGTTGTTCTCAGTTCGATGTTGTTGATTCCAAATATGTCGTCGAATGTAACATTGGTTGGCATTATGTTCCTTGTCTACAACATCTTTACAGCGTTGCAAGACGTTAGTACGGATGCGCTTGCTGTCGATATTCTTGAACCGCACGAATTTGAAAAGGTCAACAGTTACATGTTCACCTCAAAGGCTGTTGGGGGAATCATAGGTGGAGCCGGTTTGGGAACCATCATCGGATTTGTAGGCATCAAGGGTGCGATTGTTCTGCAAATCCCGATCCTCGTTGCCATCATGCTCGTTCCTTTGTTCATGACCGAAAAGCCTGGAGAGAAGTTGTTTCCATGGAGTGAATCTTCTGAGAAGAAGGTTGAACAACAAACGATTGAACAGAAGAATTTCAAAGAAATCTTTGAAAATATCAAGATTGCATTCTCATTCCGTTCAGCGCAACTCGGTATTTTGTTGAGTCTTATCATTTCGCTCTCGTACTTCCTAATCCCCATTCTTCCACTTCTCTTTGTCCGCGAATTGGGATGGACTGAAGAACAATTCAATGCCACCAAAGGCGGTGTTATTCTTATCGTCACAATGCTGGGCTACATGGTTGGTGGCCAACTTGGTAAACAGTTCGGAGGCAAATCCATCATCATTGGTGCAGCATTTTCTACCGCGCTCATCACCATCGTTTGGGGAATGAATGAATCCTTATGGAGTAATGGAATCTTCATGATGACCGTTTGGAGTCTGCAAACATTTGTTTGGGCGATGGTTTCAATCAACATCTACTCGCTGATGATGCGAATCACATGGCCTGAAGTTGGTGGAACGCAGTTTACAGGCTACATGGCAATGATGAATCTTTCAGCGATCATTGGCTATCAGTTGACTGCACCACTCGCAGCAAGGTTTGACTATTCAACACTGTTTTACATCGCAGCATTGCTCGAAACCGTTGTTGTTCTTGGTGCGATGTTTATTGATCCCGAAGAGACGAGACGTGCGATGGCAAAACGTAGGTCAGAATGAGGGTCTTACTTCTCGAATAATTGAAGGAAACCGAAGTCACTGAAGCCTAATTGTCATCCGAATCAAGACATCCATAGACACGGCGTCCAGCGCGATGGTCTTGCCACCATGTGAGTTTGTCTGCAAGATGTCTCGGAATGAAGAAACCTACTTTACGTGGCGTTAGACCATGATTTCGCATGGTTCGATCATGAGATAGATTGGCCACAATCGATTGAGCTGAACAGCCCGGATTGGCTGTGACAAATCGCATGATTTCTTCTTTCAGTCGTTCAAAGCGTGCTTTTTTCTGGGAACCCTTTCCCAATCTTCGGGGAGACATAAACGCAAATGTTCACGTTTACACTTATCAAACAAATGGGGGTTTTCCCTATTCCATTGTAACCGGTTGCGTGGTTTTCCAATTGGCCGTAGCAAGTTTCTTGGCCTTTCCATCAGCGATGATCGGAGCGATTTTATTGAGTCGGCCATGCATACCGTGAACTTGGAATTTAACTCGCAATTCAGCCGTCATGGATGCTTCGAGCGCCTGCATTTGTTCATCATCCAATTCGATGCTTGCAAGTGCTTCTCCAGTCGTAATCGATGAAATTGTGAAGGTTTTATCCTTGCACGAAAGCGATGGTCTGAAGTCCATATCATCAGGATGATTCATCCAAACAGAGATATCGAGCGAAAGGGTATCGCGAATGTTGACTCGACTGATTTCGACTGATTCAACCATGCGACTCAATCCTTCCAACCGTCGGCCATTCAAACCCTTTTCGTCCAATCTCACTCGAATGCAATTTCAGTAATGACTGGTTCATGAACAATAATTCGAATTGTTAGAGTCCAATCATTCCCTGGATCTGGATCTGGCAAAAACTCGACTGCTGGATCAGGATTGGTTTGCAATGCCTGCACAAACAGATTCCATGGATTTTGGCCAAAATCTTGGCCAGGGCGATTAAGAATCATCTGCAAAACCATGGCTTCTGAATCTGCTTCAATGATTTCATCAAGTCCCCTCGGGTTGAGTTCGTTTGCAGTAATCGTTGCCTTCGCATTCTCAGATTGTGTAATGTTTCCTCCCTCAGTTTCAGCTTCTTCTCTGAATCCATCACCTGGAACCTTAATCATAAGGGAGAAATTATCGTAGGGTTGAATGACATCGTTTTCCAACTCAAGGATTGCTTCAAACGAAAGGATGCGTCCTTGTTGCCCAGGTAGGATTTCTTGTGTCCACTCTTCGCCTTCTGCAAGGTAATCTGACCATGAGAGGTCAATCGCCTTCTCTTTCCATTCAATGTTGAATTGGCGTGATGAAACGTTGATTTCAAACACTTCCGTAACGACGCCGCCTTGTCCATCATCGAGGGTCAGTGAACCAACGTAGAGGCCACTGCTGTTGGTTGGAAGCAACACTTGTGGCTCGGTTGAATCAATATCATTGCGTCCATCACCATCACTGTCCGAATCAACACCCCAGTCCAAATCCCATTGATACATGAGGTCGCCAGATTCTGGGTCGACTGAACCAGATGCATCAAGGAGGACAGCATCTCCCGCTCTTGGATTTTCAGGATATTTCAGGTCAATCGTTGGGGCGCCATTGACGATGACAACAGCAAACGCTTCGTCAACACCTCCTTGATCGTTCTCGACTTCAAGGGAAACGGTATAAGCGCCAAAGATGTTGTAGACATGGGATGTAAAGCCAGTGACGGTTTCTGAAGTCTCACCATCACCAAAATCCCAACGATAGGCGGTGATGATTCCTTCAATTGCATCGGATTCTCTTGCATCAAATGTGACCATTTCTCCTTCTTGAATCAAAAGAGGATAGGCTTCCAATGTTGCTCTTGGTTGCGTTGTTGAATCGAATGCCCCTAGACAACCTGTAAGTGAGAAGGTGAGCATCACGGTCACGAGAAACAAACCGCGAAAGCGTAATTGTTTCTCTTGCATAGGTCCTGCTCAGTCTTGTCCTATATCTAACCATGTTGTTGTTCTGTACACATTTCTTCATTTTCTTGAACATCATTCCTCATCCAAATCAAAGGAAACTTCAGTCGAAACATCACCGATGATTCCAGCATTCTCAAGGTGATTGCCAAGTTCTTCAATCGAGGTATGCTCAATCACGTTCCTTTCCGAGAAATCTTCCATTTCGTCATCATCAAGAACGTCATCGACGGACGCATCATGACGGTCATAATCGGGAGCTGGTTGAATCATTGTAGGTTCGAGTTCTTCGTCATCGTCTGCAAGGATGGATTCGATTGATGAGACATCTTCATCAACATCTCGCTCATACTGTTCCTGTAGAACTGAAAGCATTGGATCTTCCCCTATTTCTTCAGCGGAATCGAGTTCAGATTTTCTTTTTGAGAAAAAGCGTTTGAAGAAACCCATAGTGAGTTGGTAGAGGGCGCTGACTTTAACCTAAGTGGAAGCAGGAATGTCAACAGCATGGTTCAAGCGATAGTTCTTCAATCATCCATGATTGGTTGTGAATATGGAACTTCTTGAAGGCGAACGGGTGCTCGCTTTCGACTTGGAAACGACCGGTATTAGCACCTCAAGAGACCGTATTGTTCAGTTAGCGCTCATTGGCTCAGATGTTGATGGAGCTGAAATTTCATACGATCGATTGGTCAATCCACGTCGACCGATTCCCTACGATTCGCAACGAATTCACGGTATTTCAGATGCAGACGTTCGAGGAGAGCCTGATTTTGCACAAATAGCTGACAAAGTATCAGAATTGATTGAAGGTTGCGTCCTTATCGGCCACAACGTTCGCCAATTCGACTTACCAATGCTAAGGAATGAATTTCTTCGTATTGGAGCGTTACCTCCAGAACCGAAGGCAGTACTCGATACGCTCGAGATGGTTCGTCGACTAAAATTACCCCGTCCGCATCGGTTGGGTGCACAATGCAATCGACATGGCATTTCGCTTGAAAATGCCCACACTGCATCTGCAGACGCTGCTGCATCATTGCTTCTACTTTGGAAATTGGGACTCGATCATCCAAGTTATTTTCGAAAATCACTGAAGGAAGTCGAACAGTGGTGTGCAACTGGTTCAACTGCAAAAGCCCAATCCGATCTTGGACCACAACTCGATGATTTGGAAGTCGTCGATTCGAACGGGATGGTACGCCGAGATGGAGAACATATGGTCCTCGCTGTAGGTCGCCATCGTGGACGTCATTTGGAAGAGTTGAATGATCTTGATCCTCGTTACTTGGACTGGTTGCTTTCACCGAATGGCATTGATGATTCTGAAGCCGTTGAGGCGATTAAGGCATACCTGAATCAGCAATAGGCGACCATGGCAAAACATCGCACCATGAACCTACGCGCCAGACGTCTCGACTCATCATTGCACTGCCGAGGAAAATTGGACCTTGATGCCCAGCATCGAGAAGTTCCTCGAAGACCACTTTCCCTCGTCCATCAAAGGTAACGTTACGCATCTGTCCGGTTGGCTCAACGTTACCGCTCTCGGTTGCAGGAATGCATTCCTCTACTGTTGCTATCGATTTCCCTTCATCGTATTGATGCAAGACAACGACGCCATCTGCGAAGTCACCCTTGTGGAGCGATTTATTTTGATGCCGCCAATTCCACCAGTGCGGACACCATGCTTTCCAATCACAAAATCCGCCACAGGAGGCTTGTCCTGGCGTAGGTGGAAGAGGTGTCTCCGAAGGTTGCGTTGCTTTCCATGCTTCATAGGCTGCTTCGAGCACATTCTCTCCAATCGCATCCCACTTGGAGGATGTATCAGTGTACCATCCTTGAGCTTGCACAGGTGGAGCCTTTTCATTATTGGAAAGAAGAATATCACGATACATTCGCAGTTGTCGGTTGACTTCTGGTTTGAGTTTCCCTTGTGGAGGTTTTCCAGTCTTCAAATCTGCAACCAGCCAACCTTTGAGGTTGCCATCATCGCCAACGTCTGCAAGGAGAAGATCTAACCGGCCCATCAAATGACCATCTTTTGTCACCAATTCTCCTTCAACTGCAATCACAAGCGATTGTATCTTTTTCCACAATGCGATGGTTATTCGTTCATGTGCAAGACCTTGAACACCAACATGATCCAGTAGCATGTTAATGGCACCTTTCTGCTGTTTTTGGGCCTCCTTGTACTTCTCTTCCTTCCAGTTTGGATGACGTGGCGTTTCATGGAACAATCGTTTTTCTTCTTCCCAACGATTTCGCAACAATTGATCCGCTTTCTCAAACATCCAATTCGACTCAGCCGGCTCTCGCTGTGAGAGATCAATTTGCAACAAATCCTCAATTGATGCGTGGACGGCCGTCCCCAAGGAAGCGGCCATACCAGTCTTTTTTGGCAAACCTTGTCGACTCAGCCAATACATACGTGGGCACGTCTCATAACGATTCCACGCTGAAGGCGACAAACTGTGCTTCCGCTCTTCGACCATGAACGAGGGCTGGCCTTGAAGAACATGAAACCTACGCTTGAAGCCGAAAGTGTTGAATGCCTCCTTGTTGAGTTTCACCTATGGAAGGAACTCTCGTCAAGATTCGAGCGGACGTCATCACCGAGGAAGCACTTGTCATCACCTGTTTTCCAAGCGTTGGAATGGTCTCAAGTATCGTAGGGCATTATTTGATTGATAATTTGGATCTCGAATTTGTTGGTGGCGTTGTCGACCCTCGACTTCCTCCACTGACCCTCGTTACCGATGGCAAACCAATGCCGATTATTCGAGCCTATGCGGGTAAGCCAGAATGTAGCATTGAGGGATGTGACAAAATTATTCTTCTCATGAGTGAACTCGTTATTCCAAGTCCGCTGGTCCATGATATCGTTTGGGCACTTTACGATTGGTCAAAAGGTTCCAAAATTCGCATGGGTATTTTGATTGATGCTTTCTCAAAGGAAGGTTTGGGAGGCAATTCAGGTATTGAAGAACCAACCATCGAATACGACGATACAGAAGGAATCGATATGGTCGGAATCGGTGCAACCGATAACGTCTGTGAAATGCTCAAAGGATTGGATGTTCCTTTGCTTTCAAGTGGCGTCATCCGTGGTGTCAACGGCGTATTGTTGAGTGAGGCGCGACGAAGAGCAATCGATGTTCTTAGCGTCATGGTTGAAGCCGATCCTCGTTTCCCTGATGCGCGTGCTGCGGCTGAATTGGTTAAGAAACTCAACGCCATTCTTCCTACGATACATCTCGATGATCAACCATTGCTTGAAGAAGCGCAACTTCTCGAGGAGCAATTGAAATCATTGCTTAGCCAAGCCGCACCTTCGGAAGCGCCTTCACCATCATCGATGCTGTACGGTTGAAGATTGGCGCATCAACAAAGCCGCGAGAATCAGAGCAATCACAACGATGCTCAACCACGATGGGAGCAGGAGTGTATTCTCCTTCACAAATGGTAAGAATTCTGTCAAAGAGTCTGCCCTCGTATAGGTTCCTCCAAGCGAAGCCGTGAGGAGCATGCATGCTGTTGAGAGGGAGCCAAACGCATTGTGAAGGTGATGAGGGCGATCATCTTCATGCATCTTCCAACGCGTATACAAAACGCCGAGAGCGAGCCCCCCGCCCGCCGTTGAGAGAAGCATTTTGTTGGCAAGCAAGGGCGATGTGTGGGCTCCACTGGGCGATGATTCGATTCCTGAAAGAATCGCAAATGGAAGTGAGAGGAGTCCAAACAACAACGCAACGTGTGCAGTTGTGTCCATCATTGGCATGAATTTGCTTTCTTTGTTAAGGAAAAGGAAGACAGAATGCAAGAAGAAACAGAGACCGGCAAGCGCAAAGGATCCAACAACGAGTTCCGTTGTCATAACGTGAAACGTAGCCGATTCAATCATATGCTCTCCTCCACATATTCCTTGAATTCATCATGCTTTCTCCTCGATGGTTGAAGCAAGAGAACCAATCCGAAGAAGAATGCAAGATGTGCAATTGATTGAAGCTGTAATGCCGTTTCGTCCGCTTCCCAACTTGGTTTAACACTCACTAAAGAGAACCAAGGTGTCGTTTGCTGAGGCCCTTCACCTTCAAGCACAGCCCGCCATTCAATGGTCGATTCTGTCAATGCTTCAGGCAATTCAGCCTTCCAGCACTGATCCTTTTGCGTTGTTTCAAGTTGATAGGTTTGACCAGAAGGTTCTCGCCATTCGAGAACAACATTGCTTGCAGCAATTGTTTCAAGACAGATGTTGGTCGATTCACCAACGTCTCTCGAACGTGGTGGTTCGTAATCTGGATCAATGCGTTGAAGATTCTCGGGTATTGGTTCAACGGTTATCGAAAAGGCCTGAGATACGCCAAAGAATGGGCTACCTGCATCGGTTCCTGAATTATCTCCATGATGTACTGAAACGTAGAGATTTTTTTCACCAATTTCATCCGAACGGAGAATCCATGAGTGGGATAGAACCCCTGAATCGACGGATGAATATTCGATGTAATTGTTTGAACCCCCCATCCCATCGGAGAGTATACTCCAGCCGTCAGTGGTTGGGATGTCTCCATTTGCATTTGTGGATGAAAGAAGGAAGATGCCAATTTGGTCAATAGCATGCGATGATTGGAGGCCGGAGATTTGGACTGTTATTTCAGCTGGTTGACCAACCCAAACCGTTCCTGACGGTTGAAGGCTGAGTTGAAGATTGGAGGTTGCATTTTGGTTCGCATCACCATGGCAAGCACCACCGCATTGCATATTTTCCAAACTATTGCCAACACCTCCAGGATTACCACTTACGTGAAGCGGAACAAGTAGCGAGAGCACGATAAGTAGAACCAGTTTTCGTTTCATAATCAATCACCCCTACGCAACATGCTTGACGTGAACAAGAGAATCCCAATGATGGCATACACGAGCCCCAAGCCCAATCCAGCAACAGAAGAAGGTTCTTGTTCAAGTTCAACGGACGAAGATTCGATGACCACTGCTAGCGAAGGTGATTGGCATGGCGCCTCCAAGATGCGATCATCAAGAATGGTTTGAAGTTGATAATCGGACGTTCCGATAAGATTCGGCGAATCCGTGAACGATGTTGTATTTGTTTTACCAACAACAACACCATTTCGCGCAATCTCAAACGATGCTTGTACAGAAGACGTCCAAGTCCACTCAAGATTCACATCATTTCCAGATACTGTATGAACAAGGTTTGGGCATGCCAATGCCGGAATCGATTCAAGCGTCATCGACGTCGAATTTGTTGAGCCTGATTCATCGGTGACAACAAGCGATACATCGAGCGATCCACTAAGAGGCATGAGGAGCGATGTTTCGAGTCCAGATGCGCCCCCGCTTGCCCAAGCCCATTTGTAATGGACGATTGCATTATCTGCATCGGTTGATGCAAGTGCTGAGAGAACAACACGTTCACCAGCATACAGGGATTCTGTAAGCACCGTTATCTGTGCAATTGGAGGGGCGTTTTCAACGATGATGGAAGACGTTGATACAACGGAACTTTCCCCATCACTGGCAACCACTTCAACACTCCATTCTTGGCCTGGACCGAGGTAGGATGAAGGCACAATTGTTGCATTATCAAGCGATCCTTCCCGAAACCCGTTTCGGAACCAAGTAATGGATGAAATTTCGGTCACATCTTCATCGAGGTCAGCCATGATCGCTTCAAGGGAGAGATCGTCTTGGGATGTAACGCCTTCATTCAGTACGATTGAAAGTTGAGGCTCTGTATTGATGATGGATACTGAAACCGTTTGACTTTGAGAACTCACGTCTTCACCATCATCGGCTTGGAGAACAGCTGTCCATGTATCGCCCTTTTTTGTCGCAGAGAATGGCAACGTTGCAAGATTGTTGTACGCTGGCTGTTCCGTCCCGTCAAGGTACCAAACGATGAGTGCCGTGAGCGTATCGCCATCAGCATCGCTCATGGTAGCATTAACTGTGATATCTTGATCTGTCGACGCTTCTGTAGCGCTTGTTGAAGCTGCATCTAGTTGCGGTCGTGTGTTCAAAATCTGGATTGTTGAAGAGGTGGCCCATGCTGACCAATCAGTTCCATCGTTGACTCGGATTTCGACAGACCACATGTCGTTTTTACTCGTAACAGATGCGTCGAGCATCGATGAGGAAAATGTTGTCAATAATCCGTTCTTCGACCAACGATACTCTGTTTGAACAATGGCGTCCATATCTGCATCAGAAGAAGTTGATGAGGCGGTGAGTGAATCGGATGTTGTTGGAGCCGATGGAGAAATGGTGATGCTATCAACTGTTGGGACTGTGTTTGACGTTTGATCGCTTATGGAAATTGAATTTGAACGAGCCCATGAGGAGTAATCTTCTCCATCGTATGCTCGGATCTCAACCTCCCAAGAGTCCCCGCTACGTGTCGTATAGGATGGGACGATGGTAAAATTGTCCAACCCATGTTGTAGCGAACCATCGAGATACCAACGATACTCGTAGGATAATGCATCCCCGTCGTTGTCACTTGGACTTGTTACAGATGCTGATAGGTCATCATCATTGGTTGGTGTGGAAGGAGTCAATACCGCTGATGCAATCGTCGGTGGTGCATTGAACACCGTCACGATGTTGGATTGGGTTTCAGTTCCAACATCTTCGCCATCAGATGGTGTAACCTTTGCCCACCAGTCATCGTTCTTGGTCGTATGAGTTTTCGAAATCGTCAGCTGATCGTTAAACTGCGTTTGATGACCTCCATTCTTGAACCAATGAATGGATGTACCTGTCTCCAAATCGCCATCTTGATCAGAATATGTGTATGCAAGCGTCAGATCATCAAGGGATGTTGCCATTGATGGTGTAATTTGAACGTTGGAAACTGAGGGCGGATTATTTGTAACAACCACTGTTTCAGTAATGGTCAAACTCATGGTTGACCAAGCATCGCCGTTGTTCCCATAAGCTCCATTTGCAGTCATGCCTGCAATGTCGACGTTGACCGTTCCACTACCTGCAGATGGTGCTGTCCAATCGAAGGACCAAGCACGATTGACAGCATTTGAGTGGGTAATGGATTTGCCACTAACTTTGACAGAAGTACTTCCTCCCGTAGCAAATGTTCCCTTGTCAACTTGGACATTGAATCCACCATATGTTCCAGATAGGCTGCTTGAAACTGATAGTTGGATAGAGTAGGTTTGGCCAGCAGTGTACGTGGACGGGAAATTCTCTGAAATTGTCACCGAAGAGCTGCTAGAATGACATCCGCATCCCCCTGAGGAGTAATGCCTCCCGTTGGAATTTGCTTCGATGATAGGTGAAAGCATCACCATCGCAACAACGGCTGACAGGACTATCGCTTTTAGTTGCATAACAGAAAAGTATTCCAAACTCGTTAAGAATGTTCGTTCCGAGCATCAGAAAATCTCTCAATAATCAAACAAGGTTGGTTGGGCCGTTGGAGAAGTTGATTTTTCTTCATCGAAATCGCCTGACAATTGTTCCATCAATGTCTTTTCATCCCATACTTGAACGTCGAATTTTTCTGCCTTTGCAAGCTTTGAACCAGCATTTTCTCCCGCTACGAGAATCGAAAGATTGCCCGATACGCTACTGACAACCTTTCCGCCGGCAGCCTTGATACGGGCCTGAATACTCTTTCTCGATTCAGAGAGTGTGCCCGTTACACAGAATGTCATTCCTTCGAACGGTCCTCCAGCAGCCACTTGGACTTCTTTTGTGATGGTCAATTGTGTGAGGAGATCAACGATGAAAGCTCTACGTAAATGAATGCCGTCTCTGAGTTGCAAAGCGACAATCTCTCCAACACCATCAATGGATGTTAATTCTGAGATTCGTGAAGAATCATCTTGGCTTTCATCAACCCATCGCAGAAGGTTCTCAGGTTGAACGAAATGATTCGATATTGCAGAAGCAAGTTCTGGACCAATACCTGGCAACCCAAGGGCGCTAAGGAACTTCGAAAAGGTCATTGAACGACTTTTTTGGATCTCGTTCAGAACATTGTCAGCGGACTTTTGACCCATACGATCGAGAGAGAGCAACATCTGTTCATCCAACCGATACAAATCAGGTATGCTTGAGATGAGGCCTTCATCGATGAGTTGTTCGACAAGTTTCTCGCCAATCCCGTCCATTTCCAACGCTCTACAATAGTACAGGATGCTCCGACCAAGTCGAGCAGAACATTGAACATCCGTACATCGAATGAATGCGCCTTCAATCTCGATTGGTCCTTCACAAGCAGGGCATGCTTCTGGAGGAGTTATTGCTCGGCGTTGCGGTAGTTTTCCAGTAAATGGTTCACCATCTGCATGCACTCTACCTTCGATATCGTGCTGTGATGCAGCACCAAGGCTGGCTTCGATCTTTGGAATGACATCGCCTCGCCGAACGATACGAACTTTGTCACCGATTTGGATCTCAAGTCGTTCAATTTCACCAAGATTGTGAAGGGTGGTATTCTCGACGGTGACGCCTCCTACACGTTGAGGAGCGATACGTGCAACCGGCGTAATCGTTCCAGTTCGGCCCGTTTGCCAATCAACGTCGAGCAAGACAGATGTTGCTTCTTCAGGCGGAAATTTCCAGGCCAATGCCCAACGTGGATGATGGGCCGTCATGCCGAGTAAATCTCTCTTCTCGAGATCATCAACTTTGAACACAAGTCCATCGATTTCAAAACCATACGTCTCTCGATTTTTACTCCATTTTTGCGTTTCTTGGCAAAGGGAATCGATTGATGCATCTTCTGTAGCCGAGTTGTGTACGACCCATGGTGCAGGCTTGACCCCTGCTATCGTAGTCAACCATTCGAGAATTTGGCTGTCAAATGCATCGCTTGGAGGTGCAATCGAATCGGGGTGACGCATGTGTTCTGGAGGAAACTTCGCATCATAGGCAAGGAAGACCAAGTCGCTTGCATCCGCCTTTCCATCCGCGTTTTTCTGACGAAGCGCGCCAGCTGCAAGGTTTCTCGGATTGGGGGAAATCTCCCGATATTTCGCTTCGAACACCGATTTTCTCATCACCACTTCGCCACGAATGTGAACATCGACTTCAACCCCAAGTCTGTTCGGAACGTTTTCCACCTTGCGTGCATTTTTGGTAACATCTTCGCCCCTGTCTCCACTGCCTCGTGTTGCAGCTCGAACCAAACGGCCTTTTCTGTATTCGAGCGAGAGTGCTGAACCATCGAGTTTTGGTTGTGAAATAAACCGGGTTGATTCGAGTGATGATTCTTTGACAAAGTGAGCGATGTCTTCATCGTTTGTGCCTTTGTTCAGCGAGCGCATCGGGAACAAATGATCGACTTTGACTGTTCCAGGATCGATTTCAGCGCCGACGCGTTGCAATTGGGGATGTTGGGGGTCAAGTGCTTTCAATTCATCCCAGAGTGCATCAAATTCAGCATCTGATATCTCGGATTGTGCTTTGTTGTAATACAGATCGGAATGGTATGCAATCTGCTCAGATAGCCATGCTACGCGGCTCTGGTTGGAAGTGGATTCCTTCGCATCCTGAGCCATACTCTACCACCGTGTTGACCCCATTTAAGGTTCATGATTTTGCAGTTTAAGTTCGACGAATTCTCCATCGATCATCGGACAACGTGACATAACGATGTTCGACATAATTCGCATGTGAATTTCGGCTACAACAAACACTGTCGCTTCAAACATATGTCCCGCGTGTGTTACAAAATCGTCGTCAGCAAAGGTGGCATGAAGGTGTGTGAATGCAGAACCATCCTCATGGCGGGCAAGATTTCCTTGTAAGGTGACGAGTTCAGCTGGTTGCTCAATTACACGCCGATGATAGGTGAATGTTTCATCCATGTATCCGAACGTTGAATTCATGGTACGACCGATTCCACTCGTAATCACAGCCCCATTGATGTCAAGTTCGTCTGCAAGTTTTCGAAGGGATGTGTGAATCTCTTCGCCCGGTTCCAGAACGATGACAACATCATCGCCACTACGTGCCCATTCCATGATTGAAACACACCAAGGAATCACTTAGCCATACCTCTCTTCATTCCTCTTCGTTTGGATGAAGGATGTCAACGATCTTCTGTGCTGCGACATCAAGGTCTGAGCGATCGCCTCCAAGCGGAAGAGGTCCGAATGGCCCCCAGCCTTTACGAAGCAACATAATTCGGTGCTTTGGTTGACGTTTTGGAAGACGAAGTCGTTGCCAAGCATAGCGTTGTCCATCGGCAAAAAGATGCGTTGAAGTAACTGCATATCGTTTTGGAACAAGAAGGGAAATGATATGCAAACCAAGCAATACATCCCAAAGAATGACGTAGAAAATTGGTGTATTCGAAAAGGATGCGAATCCCCATGGTAGAGCCATCATTGCCGCCATTGAACCGAGATTCGCCCATTGCCGGAACATCTCATGATTGCGCTCACTTTTCCAAGCAAATCCATTGTTTGGAAGATGTCCAAATTCGGGCACATCTCGATGTTGCCGAGTTAGCCACCAAGCATCCCAAGCCACAATCGCCCCTAAAATGAGAACCATCGCAATGGCAACGGATTCTGCACTCGGAAGCATAACAAACCCTCAAAGCATTCGTTCATCGATTTCGCCCAATGATTTCGGGCCTCCACCACGAATTCGGATGAAGAAGATGATGAGAACCAAAATCAGAATCGCTCCAAGGAAGATAATCGGCGTAGAATTGTCTTCGGAATTGCCCATTGAACTTCCTTCGAGTTCATCGGGCGTTCCATCACCATCATCGTCCTGATCTTCAAACAGTGAAGTCGTAAATCCAGGTGGACATTCGATTCGATCTGGTTGTCCATCTTCATCGGTATCCAACCAGGCACAGGGGTCTTTTGGCCAAACATCGTTTTCATCCAAACGGCCATCATTATCATCATCCGGGTCGTATATGTCTGGGCCACATTGCAATCCGTTTACTGCATCAAACCATGTATCTGAACTACACGATGATGTCCAATCACCATCTGTATCGAGTTGTGTTACTTCGATATCAACTTCGACCATGGATGTAAGCCCAAGATTGTCTGTTGCAGTAATTGAAACGACAAACAGGCCAGAATCAAGATTGCTAATGTTGAACATTGTTGATGTCGATTGCCCATCTTTGACCAGTTGGTTTTGAGCATCGAATACCTGCCAATTGATGGAAATGTTCTCGAATACTGTCGTATCATCAGAAACGGAAATCGAGACTTCAACAGGCATCGTTTCCATATGACGTTGCCCAGAATATGGGCTTTGAATGGACAAATCGGGTGCTTGATTGGCAAGAAGAACAATTTGAACACCCTTCGCGGCGTCTTGTCCGATTGGGAATGTGAGAAGCGTAGGCAAACTCATTGAAGATAAGGCCTCTACTGTAGCTTCATTCGTCGTTGAAGACCCTTCAAACGTGGTTTGTGTATGAAGCAATTCAACATCGATAAATGAGCCCGAATACGCAACTGCTGCCGTCAATAAATCGCTGTTGATCGAATACGTGGCTTCCACAACTTCTCCACCTAGTACGGCATGAAGGGAGTGGGTGCTCCATTCATTGAGCAACCCATCCGAATCAATTGATTCAGATCCCGATCTTGTGGTATCGACTGCATCAACGCGACTGCTTGAAATCGAAATGTCCCCTTGAATCGTAGAAGACGACATTCGAAGGTCGAAGAATTCGACAGAAATGGCTTCCACAGATTGAATGGAAGCATTGGTCAGCAAGACTGGTGCTGGCTCTTCGAAATCATGTGCATGAAGTTTCAAGCCCACTGAGTAATCCAAAATCTGTACTTCTTCCAAAACAACAGGCTCAGTAATGCCATGACGTATGGTTAATCCAACACCTGAATTCTCTCCATCCAACGTTAGATCGTAGAGGTTTCCAGAGGTTTCATCCAAATCGATTCCAGGTGCACCCCAAACGGAAAGATTGCGGAAATTGACGTCTTCACACATGAATGCAAATACACCACCACTTTCACCAGCGTAGATATCCGAATCGCTAAGGTGGAAACCAGCATCAATGGACTGCATACGAACAACATACGCTCCGTCAAATGAAGAGGAGTCGATTCCTCGAACCTGGCCCGTCGTTCCAGTGAGATCGATACCATCCTCAAGTCCAGCGCCGAGGTTGAGGCCTTGAACATCAAGTGAGGAAAGACGGGCCCATAACCCATCTCCATTGCAATCCGTTAGGGATACATCGTGCAATGTTAATGTTGCATCTTGACTTTGACTTTGAATGCACATTGAACCTGCATCTCGTAGGTCAGAATCAGTCATTGTCAGCGAGGATTGAGCGGTTGCTAGGATGCTGATCAGCGGGTCTCCTCCTGCAGAACGAGCGAAATGCGCCCCCTGTATACTTGCATCGCCAAGACCTGCCATTGTCAGCAAAGGAGAGCCTTCGGTTAGAACTGTACCAGAGAGATCGATACGTGAACCCACAATTCCATCGAGAAGGAGTCCTCCCCAACGAGCGCCGAAACCTGTCGATGATATCGTTGATGCTCCTGCTTCAAAGATGCCTTGTACATCGATAATTGCATTGGACGAAATGCGTAATTCAACACCATCATTCACGGTCATTTTGGTCGATGGGGCGATGGTCAAATCGCCTTCGAGACGGTAAGGGCTCCACGATTTCTCAAGGACCAGCCAAGAAGTGACTGTCCCCGTTGGAACCGTTGAAGCCATGAACGTATGAGACGTTGATTGTTGGACGTTCCAAGCATAGAATTCGGTAAAGGAACCAATTTGCATTGTGACCGTTTTTGTTCCTTCTTGAACATCGCCTTGAGCATCAACTGTCCGAGCGGTTGTTTGCGCTGTAACTTGGCCCAAGATATCGGTTTGAACCGTTTGACCATCAACGATAATTGTGGCCCCTTCGACCCCAATTCCCTTATCGAGAACTTCAATCTGAAGCGTCGATACCAGCGAAAATGATGCGCCTGTTCCAATCGTGATCGCTTCATTTGCTTGACCTCCAATCATTTCAACCTCGCATAATGGTGCAAGTGTAATCGTCGACATGAAGCGAATATCTGCAATATTCTGCATTTGAGAACATGACCATTGAACAGGCGATTGCAGTTCCAATCCTTCACCTTCTGATAGAAGTGTGGATTGGACACTCAATGTAAGCGAAGATGCATTCAGAACGCCATTATCACCGCTAAGCGTTCCAGATGGCCCTAGATCAACAGCGGATGAAGAATCGATCATCAGCGTTGTATCAATGAGTTTGAGATGAGAATTCGATCCAAAGTTCAGATTACCGTTCAATTGATGCGGCTGACCATCCGGCCGTGCACCAAGAACAATTGTTGTCGATGATGGTAGATTCCAATCACCTTCTGGAAGTGTGATGACTTGGACGGTTTGACCTTGTTGATTTCCAAACAGTTCTTTGCTTACACCTTGCCCGTTGTAGAGCGCTTCAACGACTGTTCCCGAAGCAAGAAGAGGGAGCGAAGCGACGCCGTTCGTATCTGCAGTCGTTTCGAATCCATGTGCATACGATGTCGCTTGAATCGGTTGATTGTTCATATCAACAAACGAGACAAATGTCTCGTAAAGATAACCAGAATCTGTTGTTGAGACGCTCGTCGTTGTCGGCCCTCCATAGAGGAAGGTTCCATCTCCAACTGCGTCGCTTGAGCCTTGAGCAGTGTTGAGTGGCGTAAAGGTGCGAACATGGGCAACTGATCCTTCTTCGAGGAGCAAAGGCGTGTTGTGCAAGTTTGCTGTCCAATCTGCAATGGTTGCTTTCGATGATTCACTAAGCACCAAACCATATTCCTGAGCGGTCGTAGTCATGGAACCCAAACTGACCTGTGAATCAATCGCATGGAGCCCTCGTAATTTTCCATTGATGAAGCTTCCATCATCAGCAATGAGTGTGGAATCTTCAAGTTCTGCTCCATATGCGAAACCATCGGTCGTTAGCGATGTTGCATGAATTGTCGAATACCAGACATCGAGCCCAACAGATTGCGTATCGAGGCTACTGTAGGGCTTTGTTACCTCGACATCATCCCATTGGTGTTCACCCTCAAGAAGGATCGCTACAGGGCCAACTCCATCATGAAGTGAGATGGTTGTATCGGTTAATTCGGTGTTGACACTCGAGATGGAGAATGCGGTTTCATTCGCTTTCAGTACGGATGATTCCATGACCAGTAAACCCGTTCCAGAGGCTCGCAGACCGAGTTGGTCTGCATGGATTTCGGATTCTGTTAGGGTCGTCGTACCTGTTCCGTCAACATCGATTCCAATGTCAGCATTGTGAATATAGATGTTGTCAAATGTACAATCAATGGAACAACGTAGGTCAATCGCAGAACGACCTGGGTTTTCTTGTGTGAAATTCATGTCCGATAAGGAAATACTCTCAACTGAGCCCCATAGGAGTCGATCACCGGAAACGAGAGCATTGGAGACGGTCAAATCATCAGCGTCTGTTCCATCGATAAGGAGTGAGACGTGCTGGCCATAGATACTTGTGGCCGTTGTTGAGGCTCCAGAATCAGAACCAATGCCGACACTAACATTTTCAAGACCCAGCCCAGAAATATCTGCAGAACCTGAAACAACGTCGATTGCTACGCCTGTTTCAAAAAAGGAAACATCGTCGATTGTTAGATCGTTTGTTGAAAGAATGCCTGTTGCAGTATTTGTGATGAGTGCTGTATCGATGGTTAAGATTCCATGGTTAACAACCGATTGAATATCAATGGTTGACATTGTTACATTCTCTGCATCAACCATTCCCGAACCGCCAATATCAAATCCAATGTAACTGTTCATGATGGAAATTGATTCGTGAATTGTCGCATCGCCGTGTACCTCTAATGCCGATTCTGCACCAGAGATACTGACGTTGGAAAGTACGGCACTTCCGCCATAGGAGATTTTGATTCCTCCCCAAAGACCGGCTCCAGTTGATCCTGGACTTGTTGATGTCTCCGTCGTCATAAATTGTGCATCAGATGCTTCTAGTGTGCCATCAATCTGCAACCAATAACTCTGCGCATCAACAACAGTGCCAGATTCGATAACAAGTGTGGTCGAAGCATCCACCGTGACATTGCCGCTAAGGACAACATTCCCACTCCATGTTGTACTGCTTGAGATGGTTGAATCTGCCATAGCAATCGGTGACACGGACATTCCCATCATCAGGACGATGAGCAGTACTGCTCGAGAGCGCATACAATACGCTATCGCTTAAGCCATATCAATGCAAGGCTTCCACGTTATGTGGATTCAACAAACTCGTGAGGAGTGGGCCTGCCCAGATTTGAACTGGGGTCTGACGGCCCCCAGCCGC